>Ga0316603_10000167_pt1 | contig 39259 bp, 28 predicted proteins | sample OWC_soil_day10_n_FD_207649 | JGI IMG/M metagenome (GOLD analysis project Ga0316603, IMG submission 207649) | Wetland soil microbial communities from Old Woman Creek delta, Ohio, United States - OWC_soil_day10_noCT | ecosystem: Environmental > Terrestrial > Soil > Wetlands | place: USA: Ohio... | reverse complement strand
TTTTAGAAATATCTTCCCAAGTGTTTTCTCTAATAGTTTTTTCCTTAATGAAGAATATTCTTAACTTCCCATCTTTTGCCTCATTAACTAATTCCTCTCTACCAGAGATTGCAATTCCACCAGAACAATGAGCATTAATTCGATAGTCAGGACTGACAATATGACAACTATCATTATAACATTCTTTCTGGAAAAGTGTTAGCTCTCTGTCTGAAGGGAAAGAATCAGTTAAAGAATATGTAACATATATTGCAGAATCACTTACGTTACAAATTCTTATACCTTTTTGAGGAGAATCATAAACGCAAGAAATAAAAGAAACTAGCAAAACTGAAATAATTAGATTTTTCACTACTGCTTGTTGTTTAATGTAGTTCATAAGTTATGAAAATATAAATTAGCTCCAAATTTTTGAATATACAATCCTTGTTCTTCCGGATATCTTCTATAATAGCTGATAGTACCGCATAGGTCACTGGAATCTGTAAATCCCAACAACCTGAGCCACCTTATACTCTTTTAATAAGCATATACGGATGGACAGGTTTATTTTTTTGTTAGGTTTTGCAATTGGGTAATTGCAGTATACAACACACCGGCCTCCCCTCTAAACGTACCGGAGCCACGCGGCTTATTATCAACAGAATACCACTCAAAGAACCCATTATTATCCACTACCCTTTTTACCATGGGCTGTAGTTGCTCGTAAGCTTCCTGGAAGTATCCATAGTTGGTTAATTGCTGAATCATACGCCCTCCAAACCAGGTCCAGTCGCCCCCATTCTGATAACTAAAGGGTGGATTCATAATCTTATTTTCAAAATATCCTTCGGGATAAGGAGGATAAAGTGTCAAACCTATAGAAGCAGCACCAGCTTGGGTTACCCGCTTGAGCATTTCGTCCAGGGATGTTTTAACCTCTTTTTTAGTCAATAACCCAGCTTCAATGGCAACAGCAGTGCCTCCAAAGTAAAAAATATTATTTTCATCAAAATGGGCAGGAAATGGAGAACCTTTTTCGAGATACAGGTGCGGAATAAACTTTTTATGTTGGTTATCCCAAAGGTATCTACGGCAATTTTTTGCAATTGATTTACGTACGCCTGCCCATTTGGTCCTGGTTTGTGGCATAATCTTCATCATATTTTCCAATGCAATGAGAAACATAGCATTATCATAAATATCAATGGCTTTGTGCGTATTATTATCCAAATCCACCCCCCAGCCGTGCTCGGGCTGTACATCACCCCAATCGGCCGTAGTGGCACCAATTATCAATCCATATTTCTCATTGTAACGGTTTTTTATCAAAAAGTCCATAGCCCATTCCAGTCTATTGGCAACGGTTTTATCGCCCACCATCTCGGTGAGAATGGTGTGGTCATCGGTAAGTTGTATATACTTGAATACTGCCTGCACCAACGAGCTCTCCTGATCAGTTTCCACCGTGTTTTTATGCGCAGCATAACGAGGTTCCAGTTTAGAATACGAAAAATCAGTTTCATCTTTGCCAATCCTTTCGGCAGGTGTAAACCCATCGATAATGTTTCCATCCTCACCTTGCATACGGAAAAAAACCAATAAATTTTCCTTCAGAATGGCTTTGTCATTTACTTGAGCAGCCAGTTCAATAAAAGTATTGTAATCGCGTATCCATACTTCACGGTACCCATCGCCGGCATTAAAACCGGCTTTCATTACCTGCAATGCCTTCAACTTTACCTGTTGAAAATAGGGATTTGTACTTATTTCCTGATTCAGTTTTTTTGATAGTGGTGGCGTTAGGGCAAAAACTGAGTTTCCAACAATAAGCAACGAAAACAGTAGAAGGAGATGGTGTTTTTTCATAACAATTACTTGTATTTACAGACATTATAAGTTAACAACTAAACATTCAGGACATTTGAAGCAAAAGCACTTTTACTTTATCAAAGTGCTGATTATCTATCAATACAGCAGCTCTTATCATAGAAGCAGTTTCTTTTAGTTCCGATAGTTCAATACGAGTGCTTACGGTTTGAACTTTCAACCCTGCGAGCATACTTTGGTTAAAAAGCGGATATGCATTGCTATTATTGCCATCCATTACCAGCACTTCAATGCTCTTGTCCTTCCGGATATCCTCTTTAATAGCTGAAAGTTCCGCATAGGTCACTGGGATTTGCAACTCCCAACAACCAGCGCCACCTTTAATTCTTTTAATAAGCATATCAGGATGGATGGGTGAAAGTATAGGACTGGGTTTCCGGCAGCAAAATTATATATGTTATTAATTGATTTTCCTTAAAAATTTTATTTTCTTCTTATACCATATTGTATCAGGATAACTTTTGCTTACATTCTCAGGCAATAATGTATTCCCACTTTCTGTGAAAATGCCTTTAATGTAATCTAATTCTGTAAATTTTCTAATATCATAGAACTTAAATCCGATACAGATATTTTTCATTTCCTTTTGATTTAATTTGTTTTTTGCAGATATACATCCTTCTAACTTATATTCTTGTTCCGGTGCCAAAGCTATTTCAATAGGCGTACTTCTGATACACTCATCATAAAAATAAATATCATTCCTTTTAAAAATAAAATTTAAAGTTTTACCACAAGTCATACTCCATAAACGAATTGTATCCACTCCATTATTTTTTAGCTTTATATTAATAGAATATGTATTAAAACTATCTGAATGGCATTCAGTATTTTCTGAAATCATTACAGAATTAATCGTTAACCCATTATTTTCGGTTTTTTGACAAGATAGAAGTACAAACAACAAGGGAATAAATAAAATTATTTTTTTCATCGCTGTATGTTTATGTCTCATTATTTTACGTTTTTGTAGAAACTGGCTTTTATATATTCCAAGTGTGGGTGATTATTTACAATTTGCCATCCTTCTGTTCTGCGCAGTCTCCTGACTTTCAATATTCAATAATTTCTTAATTTTTCAACAAATATATGTAAAATTCTTTCATTCAGGTATTTTTGGAGGAAAAAGTCAGGAGTAATGATGTTGTTAATCACCATGAAAACTTCTACGATAAAGTCAAATGACTTTACCGTAGAAGCGGTATTATAGTAATAGCATTGTGATTGAAACCGATATTCCCAAATATCTTAAAATGATATCGCCTCTATGAAGCTTATATATTTCCTGATATTTACAGTTCCGCGATGGATTAAAACCCGAAATCGTTGATTTTGATTTCCTCCTGCTTTTCTTTTTTGAATTTGATGGTGTTGTGTGCTTGCAGTCCTTCCACATATATGGCTTTGTGCGGTTTGGCCGGACAGACATACTCGCAGCCACCACAGCCCACACAAATACTGACATCTGTTTCGGGGATAGTGAGGGCTCCTTTGTATGGAACCATATGTACCGCCTGCGTGGGGCAATGTTCGGAGCAGGCGCCGCAGTTTGTTTCGTCGGTGTAAACAATGCAGTTGTGCTTGATAAACTGTACCTGACCTAGCTGTGTCTGGTGTTTTTGTTCGGTGGTGAGTGGTTGCAATGCTTTCGAGGGGCAGACATCACTGCAAACCGTGCAATCGTAGTTGCAAAATCCGTGATCGAAGTACAGGCGGGGTTGCATCATTCCACCCAGACCATACTCGGTAAATGCTGGTTTGATAACATGCGACGGACATTTGCTTACACAAAGGTGACAAGAAACACATTTGTCCTGCAGGTTTTCCACGTTAATCCCGCCCGGAGGCACAATGGGAAGCTTGCGTTTTATTTCGGTCCTGCCGGTGATATTCTTTGCTTTCTGTGCCATCAGACTGGTTGCAGCAACGGCAGTTACCACGGTGGCTGACAGGAAGCGTCGTTTCGATTCATCGACAGTTCCATTCGCGGGTGTCCCGGTTTTTTGACGGGCAGGTTTGCGGAACGTATAATGCATGGCATCGCGGTTGCAGGCTTCAACGCAATTGAAACAGGTCACACAGCGGCTGTAATCAACCTTTTTCTCCTTCGAATTGATGCAGGATGCTTTACAGCGCATGGTACACAGTCCGCAGCTGTTACATTTGTCGTCGTCGAACTGTACGCGGAAAATGGAATAACGACTGATAAAACCGAGCAGCGTACCAACCGGACAAAGAGTGTTGCAGTAAGTACGCCCGTTGCGCCAGGCAAGCAGGCCTATCCCAGCCAGGGTGGCCAGCGCTATCAGGGTAGAGAGTACGCCCAGTCCGTAAATTCCCACTTTGTAAAAGGTGTAGTTGTCGAAATGAGAGAAAATATACTCCAGCAGATTATTACCGGCCATGTATGCAGGGCGGAAAATATGGGTAACGATACGTCCGTAGGCTCCGTAAGGATCGAGCAGTCCGACCAGAAAGTTAAATCCGAAGACAAACGAAATGACCGTTGCACCCAGTACCGACCAGCGGAGGATGGTTTTTGCTTTACTGAAGGTGTATTTTTTCTTTTTGGTAAATTTCTTCGACAGCCAGGCAACCACATCCTGATATACACCCATCGGGCAGATGAATGAACAATACACCCTCCCGAATACAAACGAAAGAACCAGCAGAACGACCAGTACATCGATATTCAGCGCAAGCAGGGCAGGCACAAACTGTATGCTGCCAAGTTGATGAAAGCCTAAAGACAGAAAACCCGTGAAGTCGAGAAAAAACAGATTAATCAGCACAAACAGCGTCAGCGAAAAACCAATCCGGAACTTTTTCAACATAATAATTGCTTTTTAAGCGGTTGTTACAGTTTAATCTTTTTAATCTTCAGCGCGTCGAGATTCATGGTTCCCAGTTTCAGTTCCTGGGCTTTGGCCAGATGACCCACCTTCGAAAGCGGCATTTCGCGCACCTGATTGAAGAAGTTGGCGGCTGCTGTATCCACTGCAACTATATCCTGCGAGAGGAACAGCCCTTTGGTGAGCACCACATCCGATTCGTTTTTGCCGCGTGGACCGCTTGTTTTCATCATGCGGTAGGCATCCACGACGTTGAGAACGGGACGTTTTTCGTAGGTACACACATCGGCAATGCACTGCTGAAGGTCATTGGCATGGAAATATCCTCTGTCCCACACGATGCCCATGTAATTTTTCATCGACATAGTAAGCTGAGCGCCCCCGTGATTTTTCAGGATGGGCACGTTAATCCATTTATCACAGTTGACGATGGCTTCGTGAATTTGTGCTTTGGTGAGTTTTTTACCTTCGGGGATAGAAACTGGTTTGTAATACGAACTCTGATCGGCAGGGACAACTTTGGCTCCGGCAGCTTTGGCGGCTGCTTCGATGCCGCTGTTTTTATAACATTTCCTCCAGTCGTCGCAGGTATGGTCAAACACCGTCACTTCTTTCGCGCCGGCACTAAAACATTGTTTGATAATCTCCGCTACCAGTTTGGGATTGGTATTGGCTGCCAGTTCGGGGGCTTTATCCCACCCGATATTGGGTTTCACCACAACCTTATCCCCTTTTTTGATAAATTTGCCCATACCACCCATTTCGGCAATGGCTTTACGGAACATGACCTCCGGTTCGCCGCCCATCACGGCTACCAGATCATATTTAGTTGCAATCCGGCCATCGGCAGCAAATGATTGTGTCATGATGCTCATGGCGTCAGTATCTTTAATCGCGAAAGCAGCACCACCCAGTGCCACAGCTCTCAAAAAATTGCGTCTGTCCATAATATGAATGTTTTTAATGTGTATTCGGTCAATAGTTAAGTTGTATTCCTCCAAACAAGGTTGCTCCCGGCATGGGATAGCCCGCATTTATTTCGTAATACTGATTAAGAATATTTTCGGTTTTCAGCAGGAGTCGCAGCCATTTCGTAACACTGTAATTCAGCCGGGCATTCCACAGCGTGAAATTTTCTTTCTTCGGATTTTGTCCGGTACTTATGAATAATCCCCGTACAAGCTGTACACCCGTGGAAAAAGTCCATCGGCGGGCTGTGTAGCTTCCACCTGCATAAAGTTTATGTTCCGGCGCTCCCGTTATCTTATACTTCATATTCAGGTAACTGTAATTGGTTGTCAGGTAAATACGACTGTTCGGCCTGTAAACCACACTCATTTCCAGTCCTGCATTATCAATTTTCCCGGTATTTACATTCAGCGGTTTACCGTTGGTGATAACGGTTTGTATCATATTATCACCTGCACTCCGGAAAATATTTGCTCCCAGTATCAGCCTGTTCTCCAACAGGTTCTGTAACACGGAAAGTTCGTAATTCATCAGTCGCTCGGGCAGCAATCCGGGGTTTTGGGGCGGAAACATATACATCTCGCGGATGGTAGGATTCCGGTATCCCTTGCTTACAATAGCCTTTACCACAGTAGATGCAACCGGAAGGTAACTTACACCCAACTGAGGTATCCACTCACTGCCGCTCTGCTGATTGTAATCGTAACGTATCCCGGCATTCAGGGTCATTTTGTCAGCCAGCAACGATTGTTGTATATTCAGATAAGCTGCTATGTCATTGATACTTTTATCGGCCAGCAACACTTCTTTACCGGTAAATACATTCTTTGCCTTTCCACCGAAACGCTGATAATCCACTCCGGCAGTTGTCCGGTTGCCCTCTAAAAACCTGTAAGACTGATACAGCGATGCTCCTGCCATGTAATCGTCGGAGTGAAAACGATATTCAGGCGGCGCGACGCCATCGCGGTAACCATCGTTGATAAGGTGTTTGCCGAAATTATAGTACATTCTCAAGCCACCGCTTGTGTATTTATAGTCATTTTCGAGTGCGAGCGAAGTCATCGCGCGACGCACATCGGCATCATTGTCGTGAACAGGGATATTTACGATCCCGGGATTGGAGGCCAGGGTTCTTGTTCCGTTGATATCAGCGGAGGTTCTCCAGTGCTCGGATAATTCATAGCCCGCCTTCGCGTAAACAGCCATTTGTCCGAAATCCATATCTTCCCGGTGTCCGTCGGACCGGTTATATGCCAGGTTGACATTACCGCTCAGCTTTCCTCTCTTTATCCCTGCATCTGCCTGTGTTTCGAGGGTATTGTAACTCCCGTACATGGACTGAAAAGACAGGCTGGAACCGTCCTGTTTCTGTTTCTTTGTAATAATATTGATCACTCCGCCCATGGCGTTGGATCCGTAAAGCACGGAAGCAGGTCCCCGAACCACTTCTACCCTCTCTGTCATCATAGACTGGTAGCTGTCAGCCAGCGGATGCCCCATCAGACCCATGTACTGCGGATGTCCGTCGATTAAGACCAGCACTCCGGTCGAAGGAGCTCCTCCGATACCGCGAATGTTCATTCCTCCGGCAGCTCCGGTGGCAACGCCATAACCGGCAACACCCCGCTGGGTAATAAAAAGCCCGGGAACTTCCTCTGTCAAAACAGTTAATACTGACGACTGTAACCGGTCCCTGATCTGCCGGTCGCTGACAACCGATATGCTCATGGGCAGGCTTCGCAGATTAACCTTGGGTACGAAGCCTGTAACGATGACTTCGTCCAGACGCACAGTATCAACATCACTTAAACCAGCTGCCAGCATTCCTCCCGGAATATGTACAGCGAAGAGAATGAAAAAGAGTATTCGTTTCAGATAATCCATGGGAATTTAAAACACGCTTCGTTGTAAAGGGCATAATCCGCGTTCCCGTTTACTGCAAATGTTTTTACCACGTTGGCTTCCTTCAGCAGGCTGATGGCAAAGTTGACTGTTGCACCGGTTTTAATGCGGTCCTCCACAAGCAGAATAGTCTTTCCTTTGCAATCAAAACCGACAGGCGAAAGGAGCTGCGGATTATCGTAACGGGGCTTCTGCTCGGCATCGCGCAGATTGATTTTAAGTAACTGTAAATCGGTGTTTAAACGCTGGTTGAGTATAGCTGCAGGAACTACCCCCCCGTTGGCTATGGCTACAATCATATCAAATTGTTCATGAAACTCAATTTCACGAAAACGAGCCATCACTTCTTCGAATGATTTTATCTCGGGCATACGTTCAGACTTTTTTCAAAGTTCTCAGCAGCAAATATCCGCCAAAGAGCTGTATAAGTATTCCGGGAAAACCGATGCGGAAATCCTGAAGCGCCACTGAAAGCTGACCTGTTAGTATCCACTCAAAACCGGTACCGATAAACTGATAAGCAAGAATAGCAATCAGAATTCCCCACAGGGATACTTTGCCAAAATATCTGGCTGCCAATGCTGCGGCAATGGCAAGGATAGCTGACTTAAAGATTATCGCGGGTAAAACAGCAAGAACCGGCATCCCGAACAACATACTATTCACAAGCGGTGACAGGACAGCAGTGAGCAAACCAACATTGATCCCGTATTTATATGCCCCGATGAGGGTAAAGAAGTAAATAGGAAGAAAAATAAGACCACCACCGGGTATCAAATGTGCCAGTTGAGGTAAAAGTAAATTACCGGCAATAAACAGAACGGCAAAGAGATAGGTTCGGGCGTTGCTGAGTTTCAGAGAATAAAGTTTAACTGTAGTGTCCATAATATTATTTAATTGATTATTTGACAAAATATTTATATTCAGAATGTTGATTACAAAGCTATAAAAACTTTAGAAACATTCAGAGGATGATGCCTGATTTTATAAATATTTAAGCAGATAAAAACACACGGTGCTTAATTCTTATCTTTGATTGTGGAAAGCAGATAAATAAACCAACAATACAAATCAGCCTGTAATGAGCAGAAATGAGATATCCGAAACAGCCGATAATAAGGCTCTTTTGATCGAAATAAAAGACTCAGCTTGGAATAATAGTGAATGGAAAGGGAGCTGGCTTCATATCAAAGCCAATATTTACATGGTGGAATGATCAGGTTCAGGGATGAGTGGCACCTGCCGGTATTGCTGCGGTATTGCTGTTTTCGTCTGGAACAACCAGCAATCCTTTCAGCGTTGCCTGGAAACTGTACTTGGTCATCGACTGGTTCGACTGAAATCCATAACCGGAAATAACGCGTGTGAGCTGTGTAATCTTCACCAATGTATCCGAAAATATGAGTTCCTGAGCCCGATCCCAGTACAGACGTTCACTTTCAAACATCTCACCCATCATGTTGATGGCTTTAACTTTACCCTTAAATTCCCATAATTGTCTGGCTTCGTAGTAGCGGGCATAGTTGCTGTGAAAATTGGCATCGATCACCAGGTTCTCATCAAAACGCTCGAAATGCAGTCCTTTGGGAAACTCCCAATATTTTTCCTTGGCTTTATCGAAAACATCCCACTGATCTGTATAGATCCGGTAACGCGTGATTCCCGAGTCTGAAATTACAGTTGTTATTTTGGTCGCGTGAAGACCGGGCATTGCCTGTCTGTCCTTTACAGCTGCTATCTTCTCTGTTTTTTTATTCTGACACGAAATAGCGCCAAATAACACGACAACCACCCAAAAGGCGGCTGTCATATTGATGATTATTTGCTTTGAAAACTTCATTCTTTTTTGAGAAAAGATCACTATAATTTTGGTTTCACAAACCAGAATTCATTTATCGAAGCGCTGAAAGTGAGTTTCAGATAGTTCTCCTTCAACAGAGGCGAACCCATTTTGCCGTACTCGATCGAAGCATTCAGGATAGATTTTGAGGTTTTTGTCGGAAAGCCAACTCCGAAGCTGACGGTGTAATTATTGGGTAATTTGGTGGTTCCTGCTGTATAGTATGGATTTACCGTATTGAAACCTACACGATAACGTATTCTGTCTGTATATCTTCTTCCAACCGGATTAGGAATATATTCAGCTCCGAGAGCTATTTTGGTTGTATTCAGCAGCGAATCGGTTTTGTTCATAAACGAGGTTTTTGCCCACGCCTGCTGTGTTACGTCAATACCTACTGTCAGTTGCTTGTTGTACGTGTAGTTTAATCCAATTCCCAGCGTTTGCGGCAGTTCAAATCCGTTGGCAGAATTAAGAACCGAATCATTGGCTATTGCCGAGAACCTGGCATTGAACTTGGTTTTCCCTTCATAAATCGCTCCTAACACCACATCGTGCTTTTCTGCAAATGTATTATACAGCTGAATACCATAGCGAAACCGAAAATCGTTAGCACTGATGCTATTGGCATAAGCTACGGACTGATAGGCAGTTGTTGAAGAAAAAACCAGATTCCGGTTATTATTTACCTCCCCAAACATATAGTAAGCATTTACACCTAACGAAATGTGGTTCAGAAAGTTGGCCGACAACCCTCCGTAAACCTGGGTAAATCCGCCGGCGCCGTTGAAAAGAGTATAATAATTGATATATTTGGCATCCTGTGTCTGACTGACAGGCATTTGTAGGGAGTCAACCTGGTTAAAGTTATATCCTACGAAAGAATACGGTGTCAGACCCGCGCTAAAGCCAAGCCATTTCGCAAGGGGAAAACGCATGGTGAGATACTCCAGGTTGGAGTTAAAAGTTTTATTTGAGCCATCATCATCCGAGAAAATCGAATATCTGGCACTACCGGCAATATCAAACATGAATGTGAGTGAATCCACGCTGCTGTATGAAGCCGGATTTACGGTATTGATTGTATTTTTGGATCTGTTACCGAGCGAAACGCCCCCCATCCCCCGCAACTCTGTGGCTGTACTTTGTGTTACGTCTCCATATCCGAAACGCGTGTAGGGCGAATTTGTATTATTCTGACTTACAGTCAACTGAATGGCAGAAAAAAACAAGGCGATTGCAAAAACTACTTTTTTGTTATACATTCAATTTATTTTTCCGGTTAACCCGTTTTAACTTAAATTTATTGGTAATGCAAAGATGGCGTATTTAATTTTCCTGTCAAAGTAAATAAAGTTGTACCCCGTTAAAAAAACTGAAACTGGGCCGTAATTATTCTATCTTCAGGTGTTTTATAGAATCATTTTTTCGATTGGAATAACCAGAATTCCTTCAGCTCCCAGATTTTTCAGTTTCCCGATTATATCCCAGAATTCTTTTTCACCAATCACGGCATGCAACGAACTCCAGCCTTCCTTTGCAAGTGGCATGATTGTCGGACTACGCATACCGGGAATCACCTCTACAATTTGATTCAAATTAGCCGTGGGAATATTCATCAGTACATATTTCTTGTCATCAGCCAGTTGTACAGCTTCCAGACGGAATAACAAATCATCAAGAACGTCTCTTTTTTCGGGGGACAAATCGGGATTTGAAATCAGCAGTGCTTCCGATTTCATAACAACTTCTACTTCATGCAACTGATTGGTCAGTAGGGTACTGCCGGAACTGACTATATCGAAAATAGCGTCGGCCAATCCTATTCCGGTTGCGATCTCGACCGAACCAGTAATAACGTGTATATCGGCAGAGATATTATTTTGTTTCAGGAAATTGTCAAGTATTACCGGATAGGAGGTGGCAATCACTTTCCCGTCGAACCAACTCAGTCCCTGATAATCGGTCGATTTCGGAATGGCCAGAGACAAACGGCATTTACTAAATCCAAGTCTTTTCTCGATGTTTACCTTTTTATTTTTCTCGGCATATTCATTTTCACCGACGATACCGATGTCTGCAACCCCATCGGCTACAGTTTGGGGTATGTCATCATCGCGTAGAAAAAGAACTTCAACAGGAAAATTTTTTGCCGGAACAAGGAGCAGTCGTTTGCCCCATTCCAGTTTAATGCCAGCCTCATTCAATAAGGTCATGCATTCTTCATTCAGACGTCCTTTGGATTGTATTGCTATTCGTAACATGGTTCGATCTTGTATTTGTTGGATTTTTTATTAAAAAGCCGTGCATTCAATGAAATAATACACAACGACTTCTAAGCCAACAAAAGTACTACAATTCTGACAAAAAAAAAAGTCCGTTAGAAACTAACGGACTTGCAGATGTCTTAATAAATTTTTTGCAATAGCTAAAATTATTTAACAACAGCAGTAGCAGCTGAATCAACAACAGCAGCAGCTGAATCAACAACAGCAGCAGTGGTATCAACAACTTCAGTAGCAACTGAATCGATAGTTTGTTCAGTTTGTTCAGCTTGTTTAGGAGCACATGCAGCAAATACTGCAGCTACGGCAAAAAATAAAAATACTTTTTTCATTTTGTTTTAATTCTTAAAAATTTAACATGTTAGATATTTTGTTCAATTCAAAATCGTGACAAAGGTACATCTTTATTTTGATATACAATTAATATTTCTGACTTTTTTTTATTTTTTTTTCACTTTTCGGTAATTTTCTTTGAAAAAAGCCTAATAAGCGGATAAAAAACAAATATTTACAGTTTCAAATTCAAGTTTTGTTTCTCTAAAACACAAAAACTTACAGTAAGCAGGTTTTATCCTTTTTTACATCTGAGGTGCAACGCTGTCAACGCTTGCGATAGTAGTATCGGCCGGAGCAGCAACGGTATCAACTACCACCACTGAATCTTCCTGTACTTTTTGCTCTTCTGCCTGTTTAGGAGCACAAGCTGCAATAGCGAAAGCGACAGCAATAAACAAAAATACTTTTTTCATCTTTCTAATAAATTGTAACTTTTTATCTTTGAGTCTCAAAAACGGTGCAAAGTTACTACAATTTTATAATCTCTGACAAATATTTTTTCGCTTTTTTTATAAATATTTTTACTTTAACTTTTCACACCAACCAATCATATGAATATCAACTAATTACAAAGTTTAAAATCCTGTAGTATAAAGGTAACGTTTAATGCTTTTTTTAGGTGTTTTTTCAAACTCATGTGGATACAGTTGGATTTTGGCAACACTCTCGTAAGCAGCACCCAGTGAATTTAATAATTTTCTGTTTTCTTCCATTACATCTTCCAGCCCTTTCTGATCCAAACCTTCGGCATCAACAGCGTCATAATCAGGACAAACCAGAGCAATCAGTTTTCCATTGCTGTCAATTACCAGACTTTCCATGACAAACGGCATGTTGTTCAGTTTCGATTCGAGTTCTTCCGGGTAGATATTCTGACCGTTAGCACTCAGAATCATAGTTTTGTTGCGCCCGCGGATAAACACATTACCATCAGCATCCACAGTACCCAAATCACCGGTATGAAGCCAGCCGTCAGCATCCAGTATCTGTTCGGTTGCTTCAGGGTTTTTGTAATAACCAGACATAACATTCTCTCCGCGTACAAATATCTCTCCTACTCCGGTTTTTGGATCAGGACGGTCAATTTTCACCTCCATAATGCCATCCAGTACCTTTCCCGATGATTTGGAAATAAAATCCTTAGCCTCAGTATAGCTGATCAACGGAGCACATTCGGTCATGCCATAACCAACCGTAAACGGAAATTTTATTTTTGTAAAAAATTCTTCCACTTCAGCATTCAGCGGAGCTCCTCCAACCACAATCTGTGAAAAATTACCTCCGAATGCATCCACCAGTTTTTTACGTATCTGGGCAAGCACCGGCTGATCAAGAAACGGGATGCTTAACACCCAGCGTACAGAAGGACGAGCCAGAAGGGGCTGAATTTGCTTTTTATAAATCTTTTCGATAATCAGCGGCACACAGAATATCACATTCGGACGCACTTCGGCAAAAGCTTTCAGCAAAATTTTCGGAGATGGTGTCCGACCGATAAAATGAATGTGACAACCGGCACATGTGGAAGCCAAAAAATCAAAAGCACAGCCGTATGCATGTGCTAGCGGTAAAAAAGCAACAATATTAAATCCGGGCGCAATGAGTTTGGTGTTGACGGCAAAAGTGACATTTCCTGCCAATGCATTCCCAGAAGTCATAACTCCCTTGCTAAACCCGGTGGTTCCGGATGTATAATTAATTGAAACAATTTCGGAATTGGATTTATCGATATAACGGACCGAGTCCTTATTGAAACCGTAGGGATATTTATGAGCAAACAATTCATCAATATGACGTTTGGACAATTTTGTCTTACTGAGCGGTGCAATAATACTTTCTTTGCTTTCATTTTCTTCGAGCAATGTCGGGACTGGCTGATTGAGTAAAACCAGTGTCCTGTAATCATTCAGAGAAAATACAGCCTGCAACGAAATGAAATTTTCTTCTTCAAGATTTTCCCAGATATAATCGCTGACAAACAATAATTTTGATTCGGAATGATTAACGACATGATGAATATCGTTCGGATTAAAATCCTGCAGTATCGGCACAACGATTGCTCCGTATGTAACGGCTCCCAAATATACGACAGCCCAATTTGAATTATTTTTACCGCACAGAGCTATTTTATCGTTCCGTTTCACATCGCATTGTTCGAAAAGCAGATGCAATTTTGCAATGCTGACGGCAATCTGTTCATACGTCATGGTATGATTTTCGCCATAATCGGTAAAGCCGGGCAATTCCCAGTTCCGGCGAAAAGCATCCTCGTACAGACGGATAAAATTTTCTTTAATCATAACTGAACTACTATAAAATAATAAATCGTTGTAACTGTCTTAATATGTTTCACAAACTCATTAATAGCCTGTATATTGAGTATGATCTCATTTTTTGACCTGCAAAAGTAATTAAAACACACAAAACAACCAAAAGTGTGCATTTTTTTAATGATAATTCGCATTTAGAATATTATTCATTTTTCAAAAAAGTAAAAAAACAGTATCTTTGCGGTTTATACAACTGGATATCAAAACAAATTTAAGTTTATCCATTATCCTCTCTGATAAACTGATACAATATTATATAGTATGAATATTTCTTATAACTGGCTTAAAAATTACATTAATATTAATGTGTCGCCTGAACAGATTTCGAAAATACTGACCTCAATCGGGCTGGAAGTTGGTAGTGTGGAGCAAATTCAGACCGTAAAAGGCGGACTGGAAGGTCTAGTGGTGGGTGAAGTACTTAGCTGCGCCAAACATGGAAATTCGGACCATCTGCACGTGACAACCGTTAACATCGGTCAGACCGAACCACTGCAGATTGTATGTGGTGCTCCAAATGTGGCTGTCGGTCAGAAAGTTATTGTGGCAACGGTTGGTACAAAATTATACTCCGGCGACGAGTGTTTTACTATCAAACGGTCTAAAATCCGCGGCGTTGAATCATTCGGAATGATATGCGCCGAAGATGAAATCGGCATAGGAACAGATCACGACGGTATAATGATTTTACCCGAAGATACAGAAGCTGGTATGCTTGCCAAAGACTATTTCGGTATTAAGGACGACACATTAATTGAAGTGGACATCACCCCCAACCGCATTGACGCGGCATCCCATTATGGTGTTGCACGCGATCTGGCTGCATATTTTGCTCTGATTGATGACAGCGTGAAACTAACCAAACCGTCGGTCGACACTTTCAGGGTTGACAATACAAGTCTGTCCATCCCGGTGGTTATTGAAAACACGGCTGCCTGCCCAAGATATTCAGCCATCACCATTTCGGGCGTTACTGTGACTGAATCGCCAAACTGGCTCAAAGACAATCTGCTGGCTATCGGACTCCGTCCTATTAATAATATAGTAGATATTACCAACTTCATTCTGCACGAGCTGGGACAACCGCTCCATGCTTTTGATGCTGATAAAATTACGGCAGGTGAAGTGCGCGTAAAAAATCTGACTGAGGGAACTCGGTTCACTACCCTTGATGGTGTGGATCGCAAACTCAGCGTCGAAGATCTGATGATTTGCAACGGTGATGAACCGATGTGTATCGGAGGTGTTTTCGGAGGATTGAATTCCGGCGTAACAGAAGCTACCCGGAATATATTTCTCGAAAGTGCATACTTCAATCCGGTAAGCATCCGCAAGACTGCCCGCCGCCATGGCCTAAACACCGACGCTTCGTTCCGCTTCGAGCGCGGTTGCGATCCGGAAATCACCATCTTTGCCCTGAAACGTGCTGCACTGTTGATTCAGGAAATTGCCGGAGGCACTATTTCATGCGAACCCGTGGATGAATATCCCGTACAATCACATCCATTCGATGTTACACTGAACAAAGAAAAAATTGACAGCCTGATCGGTAAAAAAATCGGCAGAGATAATATTGCGAAAATCCTGAACGGACTGGAAATAGAAATCGTATCGGAGAATGACGAACAATTTCAGCTGAAAGTACCGGCATATCGCGTTGACGTGCAACGTGACGTTGATGTAATCGAGGACATCCTCCGCATCTACGGATACAACAATGTTGAAATAGGCGATAAACTGGTTTCGACACTGAGCTATGCATCCAAACCGGACAGCCACAAAATGCAGATACTTATCTCCGAGCAACTTACTGCACAGGGTTTCAATGAAGTGCTCAACAACTCACTGACCAAGGGAGGTTACTACAACGGCCTTACAGCTTATCCCGAAACCGAAAGCGTAAAATTATTGAACCCGTTAAGCTCCGACCTGAATGTGATGCGTCAGACTTTATTATTTGGTGGTCTCGAAAACATTGCCCGCAACATTAATTACCGTAATGCCGATCTGAAACTGTATGAATTCGGCAATTGCTATCATTATGAAAATGAAAACAAAAATCCGGAAAATCCGCTTGAAGCATACTCGGAAGAATATCACCTCGGAATGTGGATTACCGGTAATAAATTCACAGACTCGTGGACAGGTGGCACCCAGAAATCGAGTTTCTACGAACTGAAAGCTTACGTGCAAAATATTTTAACGCGTTTTGGCTTTAATCTGCGTACGCTAAAAACCGAAGAATTCACCGACGATTTGTTCGCCGAAGCGCTGAGGATAAGTTCTGCGAAAGGCACCTTACTCGCTACATACGGAATTGTAAATTCCGAAATGCGTAAAAGAACAGATGTGAATGCAGAAGTATATTATGCCGACTTGGTTTGGAATAATATCCTTTCGGAGCTAAAAAATTCAGCGGTTAAATACTCCGAACTACCCAAATATCCGGAAGTGCGCCGCGATCTGGCATTCCTGCTCGATAAAAACACCACGTTTGACGAAATTGAAAAAATCGCCTACGAAACAGAGAGAAAATTCCTGAAGAAAGTAAGTCTCTTTGACGTGTATGAAGGCAAAAACCTGGAAGCAGGCAAGAAATCGTACGCGATATGTTTTATCCTTCAAGACGAAAGTAAAACCATGACCGACAATGTAATTGACGGAATAATGCGTAAGATACAACAAAACATTGAAACCAGACTGAACGCTAAACTGAGAAGTTAAGCATTCGTATATAAAATTCTTATCCAAAAAAAGCTTTCAAAAATGAAAGCTTTTTTTGTGTTTGTATGCCAACACAAAAAAACCGCTTATCTATTCGATAAACGGTTTTGCTCTCCCTCTTGGACTTGAGCCAAAGACCCTCTGATTAACAGAGTTTAAGTGCGTTTCTCCTTCTTTTTTCATCACCTAATATCAGCTTTCTTCTGTTATCATAAAATTAATCAATTATTCGGATATTAATACCCACAATTTCATTAATGAACTTTGAATCTGTATCAAATTTACACAATGATGCAACAAATTTGACAGTCATTGGCATTAACTCAATCTATTTTTGCTTTGTGATTTTACACCAGAATTAATATCCTAACAATTTAATGAAATGAGAAAATATTTTACCTTTTTAGCTGGAGCATTACTTTATACATTTATTGCAAATGCACAAACAACTATTTATGATGGAGAAACTGTTACTCCTGATTTTTGGGATTTAGGAGGAAATCCCCCCAATGGTGTTTCGTGCCCTTCAAGTGCTAGCTGGACATTGAATGTTACAGGGAAAATGGATCTTCTTACTGAAGGATTAGTAAATCCTTTTCCAACTGGTTTAAATACAACAGAGAAAGTAGTTCGTACTGTTCGTTCTAAAGATGGAGAGGGTTGGGCTGGTGCTGCACTAAATATCGCTCCTTTAAATTTGGATATAAATTTGACAAATAAATTCAGCGTACTAGTTTATAAAGAAATTGAAGGTAATATTACAATGAAACTTGAAGGTGCAGGAAGCCAGGAAGTCACAGCCTACTATAATACCCCCGGTCAATGGCAGAAAATGGAATTTAGCTTTGATGCTTCAAACTTTTCTGGGTCGCCCACCACATTATTAGTGTTTCCACACAATCAAACAGGTCTGACGGAAACTATCCTCACATATTGGGATGAAGTAACCATGTATGATGCATCGAATAATCCTACGGTAATATATAATGGTAACGATCCAGTTTCAGGTTTCTTTATAGATGGGTATTGGAGTCCTAACGGATCATTGAATAATTTGGAGACAGACATTTTCCCTAACCTATCTAAATCAGGTATAAATACCTCAAATCATGTTATACGACTTTTGCGTGCAAAAGATGGTGAAAGTTGGTGTGGTATAGGACTTGGAGGTTTAAATATTAATGTAAAATCAACTCCTGTAGTAAGCTTAATGATTCTAAAAAGCGTTTCAGGTAGAGTTGGAGTAAAGTTTGAGGGAGCTGGTTCTCAAGAAGTTTATGCTAATTATACAACTCCCGGACAATGGGCCAGACTGACTTTCACATTCAATAGTAGTAATTTTAGTGAAAATCCGAATACACTGATAATTTTTCCTCACTTTGAAGATACTAAAACGGTAAATCTTTCTGATCACTTACCAATGTATATTGATAACGTCTTATTAAGAGATAATTCAACGGTTTCAACTGACTTTTTTCGTTCAAGAACAACAGGATATTGGAGTGATGCAGGAACTTGGGAATCATCGTGCGACAGTGTCAATTGGGTTGCGGCGACTGCATTCCCTACATCGGAGGCATCATCGGTTACAATACAAAAAGGATATTTAGTAACAGTAGCAGAAAATGCCACAACTTCCATTCTAACACTAAATGCAGGAGCAAAGCTAACACTAAATAAAGGCAAGACACTAAATATAACATGCATTAACATACTTAGTGACGAAGTCAATGGAACGGGTACTTTTGTAGATAATGGTACTTTTACTGCAACAACAGCTAAAATTCACCAATACCTGACAAGCGGTAGAAACTGGTATGTATCAAGTCCTGTAAATTCAGCTACATGCAATGTATTTAGCTCAGCTACGTCTGTAGTAAGTTACAATGAGCCAAGTGCAGGATGGCCTTCAGAGAGTTCTTTTCTTACACCTATGAAAGGATATGTATCAACTGCTACAAAAACAGACGGAGCCATTACTTTCAGCGGAACACTAAATACTGGATTACAATCTATTGCTCTTACTCGTACTTCAGGCCAAACAAAAGAAGGTTTTAATTTAGTCGGGAATCCTTATCCTTCAAGCGTAAACTGGACATCAGAAATAGCGACTTCAGCGAATGCACTCCCAACAATTTGGTATCGGACAAAAGCAGCCGACGTATATACGTTCTACACTTATAATGCTGCTGGTGAAGGAATTGGTTCCCCTGCAGAAGGAACTGGTACAGTGCCTCCAATGCAGGCATTTTGGGTAAGAGCTAATTCTGGAGGTGGAACACTTACTTTTGATAATACTATGCGTTCGCATAGTGCAACAGCTAATCCACTGAAATCACCGACTGCAATTAAGACTAACCAACAGATATTACGTTTACAAGTCTCAAATGGAACAAACAGTGACGAAACAGTTGTGTACTTTAATGCAAATGCATCAAACGATTACGACTCCTTTGATTCACCAAAAATGTCAAATGCTAATGCAGCTATTCCTGAAATTTACACGATAGTTGGCTCAGAACAATTAGTTATTAATGGATTGAACAGTGTAACTTCAAACGAAGAGATAGCACTTGGATTCACTACTGGTCAGTCGAATTCATTTACAATAAAAGCTTCTCAATTCAGTAATTTTGATTCAAATATAAAGATATTCCTGAGAGATAATTTATTGAATACTGAACAAGAGTTGACTGATGGTTCGGTTTACGGTTTTACTTCGGGCATAACTTCAACAAATACACGCTTCAGTGTCTTATTCAAATCATCAGCTGTTGCAACGAAAATAAAAAAAGCAAATGATAGTCAAACAGTAATATATATAAATGACAATAATCAAATAGTGGTTAATTGTAATGGAGATATTAGAAATGATGCTTTGGTAACTGTATATAATGCAGTTGGCCAAAAATTGCAAACCAAACATATATCTGAAGCCATTACAACTATTAGCGCAACTTTCACCCCGGGAGTATATTTAGTTACTGTAAAAAACGGAGCTCAAAGTTCCATTAAAGAAGTTATTCTTAATTAATTCTCAAATCAATAAAACATATCAGAATCAAATCTACAATATGAAAACACAAATTGAGAATACCCAAAAAAGACACTATGTTCGACCTGAATTAAGTCTTATTAAGCTAGATAATGAAATATCGTTAGCACTTGAGTCTTTTCCACCAGTTTTACCTGGAGAGGAGGATCTTTCAAAAACATCGGAATATTTCAATCATAATCCGTTTGAACCAAGAGTTTCTTGATTCAAAGAATAATAAAGTTGCTACTTTTTGAAACCAGAGGTAGAATATTTTCAAAAATGGATCAAAAATACAAGATATTGCAACAAAATTGATAGAAAATGATTTTTATTACCTCTAAATTTACACAAATATTTCAAACCAATTACTAATCAAATAATTAGATTTTATGAAAAAATATTTTACAATTTTAGTTGGAGTTATATTAAGCTCATTTGTGGCAAATGCCCAAACAACAATTTATGATGGAGAAACTAATATTCCTGGAGGTTGGAGTATAGGTGGTGGATTTGGAACTGGATATGACGAAGGTCCTAACGGAGCTGATTGTCATAAGGGCGAAGGTTGGAAACTTTATGTCTCTGGAGAAATGGACATTATGAACGAAGGAGTGCCCAATCCGATTGTTTCGGGTGTAAATCTTACAGATAAGGTTGTTCGTCAAATAAGAAATACACACGGAGAAGGATGGGCAGGTGCAGGACTGGATATTTCCTCTTACAATGTAAATATATCATTGACAAATAAATTCAGCGTGCTGATTAACAAACCGATCGAAGGCAATGTATCAATGGAGATAAATGGTGCTGGCGGACAAACAGTTTCACAGAATTATACAACTCCTGGTCAATGGCAAAAATTGACTTTCACTTTTGACCCAGCACAATTTACAGGGCATCCAACTACTTTGCTCATTCATCCTCACGATCAGGGAAGCTTTAGTGGTAATATCGTTACTTACTGGGACGAAGTTACGATGTATGATGCTTTGAACATTCCGACAGTTATTTACAATGGAAACGAAAAGATTGGAAGTCCAACAGCTCCTGGTTTCTTTGCTGATGGCTACTGGAGTCCGAATGGTGATTTGAGTGACATACTTCAAAATTCACCTTTCCCTAATCTGTTCAAAACGGGTATTAATACTTCTGATAATGTGATGCGATTTATAAGAGCCAAAGATGGAAGAAGTTGGTGTGGACTTGGGATTGGCGGACAGAATATTAATGTTGCCAGTACTCCGGAGTTTAGTGTAATGATTAATAAACCAGTCAGTGGCAAAGTGGGTATGAAGCTCGAGGGAGCTGGTTCACAAGAAATTTATGCTGACTACACCACTCCTGGTCAATGGGAAAAATTAACTTTCACTTTTGACCCAGCGCAATTCACAGGAAACCCAAATACCATTATTATTTTCCCGCATTTTGAAGATACAAATCTTTCAGGTCAAAATTTAGCTGATCATATGCCGGTTTATATTGATAATGTGACAATGGGAGCTATATCAACATTTACGAACGTTGCAACAACATCTGCCAATGCCATTTCATACAAAATATACGACTTATCGGGGAATTATGTTGATGATAAAATCAACAAATTAAATAAAGGTATTTACATCAAGAAAATTTTATTTGACAATGGGAATATAGAAAGTGTAAAACTGATAATCAAAAATCAAAAATATTAAACTAAAATAAATCTGAACACATTGCAATGTTGCAGATGTTTATTTCTATTTTGGTAATAAGTATCAATATTAAATCTAATAAAATCATGAAGATTAAAAGCAAACTGAAAAGCAAAAATTTTCGGAAATTGAGTTTGTTGGTGTTTTATTGCACTATGAGTGCTGTAATAATGGCTCAGACAAAAACAGTTTCAGGGGTCGTGACCTCATCAGAAGATGGTGAGAAATTAATTGGTGTTTCCATTTTAGAAAAAGGGACAAGTACAGGAACTGTCACCGATGTAGATGGTAAGTATACTTTGACAAATAAAAGTGATATCTCGACATTAATATTCTCAATGGTGGGGATGAAAACAAAACAAGTTGCTGTTGGAAATAAAACTGTTATTAACGTGATTATGGAGCCTGATTCTAAACTTTTGGACCAGATAGTCGTAACAGGTTATTCAAAACAAAAGAAAGCTGATTTGACCGGTGCAGTAACAGTTGTGGATGTTGACCAATTGAAGAAAATCACATCCAATAATCCTATTCAGGCACTACAAGGACGAGCACCAGGAGTAAACATTACAACAGATGGTTCACCAAGTGGATCGGGAACAACAGTTCGCATACGTGGTATAGGTTCAATCAATTCTAATATCGATCCATTATATGTCATTGACGGAGTTGCCACTCAGGGTGGTATGCACGAAATGAACCCAAATGATATCGAGTCAATTCAGGTATTGAAGGATGCTTCTGCTGCATCAATATATGGATCAAAAGCAGCAAATGGAGTAATTATTATTACCACTAAAAAAGCAAAGGAAGGTCAGTTACAAGTGAATTTTGGTGCAAGAGCAAGTGCATCATGGTATGATTCGAAAATTCCAATGCTTGCCACTCAGGAGTATGGACAAGCTATGTGGCAAGCAAAAATAAATAGCGGTGACAAAAATCCCGATGGATCGGGCTATGGATATAACTTTATTACTGGATATAATACAGATGGAACACCTAAATTGCTTCAGGTTATTGATCCAACTGCTGTTTATCTTGATAACGATCCTACAAAATCGTATTATCACACAATGAAAATTTCCAATACCGATTGGTTCAATCAAATTACTCAAAAAGCCCTTTCACAATCTTATGATCTTTCAGTTCTTAGGGGAACGGATAAAGGAAATACCATGTTCTCTATGAACTATACAAATAATGATGGAATTATTAAGACAACCAATTTTGAACGTTTCTCTGCCCGTATTAATTCTGATACGAAATTGATAAATGGAAAATTGATAATTGGTGAGAATCTTTCTCTGAATAAAACAGGAGAAATCCAGGATCCGGGAGTTATGGATCTGACTTTTCAAACACTACCTATTATTCCTGTACATACAGTAGATGGTATAGGATGGGGTGGACCGGTAGCAGGTATGAATGATCGTCAGAATCCTGTCAGACTATTGGAAGACAACAAACAAAACAAATATGATTATATGCGTTTGTTTGGGAATGTTTTTGCTGAATTGGAACTGATTAAGAATCTACATTTAAAATCCAGTTTTGGTATTGACTACAGCGATTATTTCAAAAGAAGTATGCAATTGGCATACAGTTCCGGATATTTGAATAATAACCAAAATGGTGTGAACAATAATCAGGGCCATTCCATAAAATGGACTTGGAGTAATACGTTGAATTATCAAAAAACTATTGGAAAAAATGCAGTTGATATTCTTCTTGGCACCGAAATGTACAAACAACATGATGAAAGCTTTTGGGCACAACGTTTAGGTACAGGAAGTTATGTTAGCGAAGATCCTAATTACATGTATTTGGATGCTGGTACAGGCACTATGTCACTTGGTGGTGGTGCTGCCGAAAACACATTATTGTCATATTTCGGTAAAGCCAACTATGTTTATGATCAAAAGTATCTGGCTTCGGTAACAGTTCGTCGCGACGGCTCTTCACGCTTCGGTAAAAACAATCAGTTTGGTACATTCCCCGCATTTTCATTGGGTTGGAGAATTAATCAGGAGAATTTCATGAAAGATTTGTCTGCAATTTCTGACTTCAAATTGAGAGTTGGTTGGGGACAAACAGGTAATCAGGAAATTTCCAATGTGGGCACACGCTCAATTTATGTTACAGATTATGCCGGAAATAATCCAACGTGGGATCCATCTACAAGTACAGCTTATGATATTACAGGGTCTACCACAGGTTCACTTCCTTCGGGATACCGCATTACTCAACGTGGAAATGATAACCTAAAATGGGAAACTTCAACTCAAACAAATATTGGATTGGATTTTGGTTTTTTCAATCAGAAATTATACGGATCAATTGATTATTTTATAAAAGACACCAAAGATTGCCTTATCAATCCTCCATATTTAGCTGCTATTGGAGAAGGTGGAAACCATTGGGTAAACGGAGCTTCAATACAAAACAAAGGATTTGAAGTATTGGTAGGTTATAGAAGTAAGATAGGATCTGACTTCAATTATGACATTACAGGTAACGCGGGTTCTTATATTAATGTTGTAACTTCTCTCCCTGCTGAGGTGGTTAATAATTATGGTGGAAATGGAACTACAGATAATATTCTGGGACATTCACTTGGTACATTTTATGGCTATGTAGCTGATGGTTTATTTAAAACACAAGATGAAGTTAATAATTCGGCAGAACAAAATGGAAAAGCACTCGGTAGGATTCGATACCGCGATATAAATGGCGATGGTGTAATTAACGATAAAGACCGAACATGGATTGGTAATCCTAATCCGGATTTCACTTATGGATTAAATATAAATATGGAATACAAAGGATTCAATTTAACTTTATTCTTTCAGGGAGTTGGAAGAGTTGATTTGAATGATTATGCTGTGAAAAGTTTTACAGATTTCTGGAGTGTTCGAGAAACAGGATCAAATAAAGGTATCCGTTTATTAAACGCATGGACACCTACCAACTCAAGTTCTACAATTCCAGCATTAACTTCCACAGACAGTAACAATGAATCTAGATTTTCAACTTATTACATCGAGAATGGATCCTATTGTAAATTGAAAAATGTAGAATTGGGTTATAATGTCCCTCAAAAAGCATTGAAAGTGATACATCTAAGCAGAGTCCACTTATATGTTAGCGGTCAAAATATTTTCACAGTCAAAAGTAAAAGTTTTACAGGTATAGATCCTGAACGGCCAGATTTTGCATATCCATTGCCAATTACTTTTACTTCAGGCATTAACGTTACATTCTAAATCATTTAAATAACAAGACAATGAAAAAAATAGCATATATAATTGTAATAGCTGTGGCTTTAACGTCATGTACCGACTTTCTCGATCTACAGCCCAAAGCCATCCTTAGCGAAGCTCAAGTAGCAGGAGCTGATAATGCCGATAAATTTGTCATAGCTGCTTATGCAAGTTTGGGAAATGATCACTATAATATTCCTTTTAGTCTCTGGCCGTATGGTAATGTTCGTTCGGGTGATGCTTATAAAGGCGGTCGCGATGAAGCCGATATTCAGGCTTTCTACTTCATGGAAACGTTTAAAAACATGAGAACTGATTTTGGAGAAGTAGATGGTATCTGGTATAATATCTATGTAGGAATATCACGTGCTAATGCAGCGCTGAGAAATATTAACACACTTACTGAAGCAGAATATCCAAATATGAAAGTTAGACAAGCTGAGATGCGTTTTCTACGGGGGCACTGGTATTTTATGTTGAAAGAAATGTTTAAGTATATTCCTTATATTGATGAAACTGTTGCTGTGACTGATTATGAGAAAATATCAAACAGAGCATTGACCAATGATCAACTTTGGGATAAAATTGCCGATGATTTCGAATTTGCAGCTAAATATCTTCCAGCAGTTCAACCTGAGATAGGGCGTGCGAGCAGATATGCAGCACAAGCCTATCTTGCTAAAACAAGACTTTATCAGGCTTACGAGCAGGACGAACAAAACAATGTGATTAACATCAACAAAGATAAACTGAATCAGGTCGTTACTTTGTGTGATTCTGTTATGTCATCAACAGCAAGATTGGAAACCGATTTTGGTTATAATTTTATGCCGGGTGCATATGAAAATGGAAACGAATCTCTTTTTGCTGTTCAATATTCACACGATGATGGAACAAGTAAAGGCCGTTTAAATTTTGGTGATATTTTGGCAACACCTCAAGGATTGGGTTGTTGCGATTTCCACAAACCAAGTCAAAATCTCGCAAATGCCTATAAAACAGGAGCAAACGGTTTGCCAATGTTTGACACATTCAATGATACTGATCTGGATTTGACAGTCAATACTGTTGACCCACGTCTGAACCATACCATTGCAATTCCAGGACATCCTTGGAAATACGATCCGACATTATTGTACGATAAGAGCTGGAATAGGACTCCGGATGTATATGGTGTTTATGCTTCGCTGAAAGAAAATGTATCGCCTAAATGCGATTGCTTTATTCACCTTGATCCATTTTTTGGAAATACCAAGAACCGCATTATCATACGATATGCCGATGTTATATTGTTTAAAGCCGAAGCATTGATTGAACTTGGTCGGGAATATGAAGCATTATCATTGATTAATCAAATCAGAACTCGTGCCAGAAGAAGTACCGGATTGTTGAAAATGTCGAACGGAAATTACGAATCAAATTTCAATGTTAGTAACTATATACCAGGAACAAACTGTGTGTGGACACAGGATTATGCTCGTCAGGCACTTCGCTGGGAACGTCGTCTGGAATTTGCTATGGAAGGAAACCGTTTCTTTGACCTCGTTCGTTGGGGAATTGCTGATTCGTACATGAATGCTTATTTTACAAAGGAAAAGACAAAAAGAACTTATTTGAAAGATGGATTATTCACTAAAAACAGGGATGAGTATTTGCCAATTCCTTTTAACCAAATCAACTTCAGCAAAGGAACATATAAGCAAAATTACGGATATTAATTCAATAACCTTTTTAATAAAAATAAAATGAAACGACATATTATAAAAACATTATATCTTGCAGTTCTGACTATTGTTTTCACCTCGTGTTACGACCGTGATATTCCAAACATCGAACCAAACTTACCAGCAGTGAGCAATTTGCAATATACTCTCGTCGGAGATAGTGTAAAGCTAACATGGTCACTGCCTCTGGGCCATGATAGCCTGAGTGCTTCTATCTCAACTCTTAATGGAACGGTTTTAGTTTCGGGGAATCCAACTTCGTATACTTTTGGTTTGGTTGAAGTACTTAAAGAATACAGCTTTACTGTGAAGATTAAAGATACAAAAGGAAATTTATCCTTGGGTCAGACAGTTCGATTGACTCGACCGGGTGCAAAAATAACTAAATTTGCAATTGACACAATAAATGGTGTGATTGACAACCTGATGAGAGAAATCATAATTTATCTTCCTGTTGGAACAAACGTCAAAACATTAAAACCGACTGTTGAATTTACCAGTGGCGCAACATTAAGTCCTGCTTCAGGCACTACGGTTGATTTCACCAATCCGGTAACATATACTATAGCCAAAGACAATATGACGTTTACCTATACAGTAACAGCAGTAGTGGCGCAAAAACCACTTGATTATGTGCTGCTTTATAATGGTGAAAATGTTGCCCCACTTTGGGATAACATAGCTGCAACCGTTAATAATGGTGTAGCTAATCCGATTACAAATGGCATCAACAATACCTTGACCTGCTCTTCAATTGTTCGCAACAGCATAGTTGGAGATGCTGGCGGTCGTCCATGGTCAGGTGGTGCACTTTGGAATGCGTATAAAGTAAATATTGATCCTGCTATTTACAATAAATTCTCAGTAATGGTATTGAAAGAATCTGCAGGAACAGTTCAATTGGAAATTCAAAATGCAGATGGCTCTGTAAAAGATTGGTTGAAAACTGAATACACTACTGTTGGAAAATGGCAGGAACTTACATTTGACATTCCATCAGGTCGTACTGCTTTCATAAACAACATATTAATTGCACCACATTGTCAGGATGTAATTGATCATACACAAACTATTTATTGGGATGAACTAAAGGTGTATAAAAAATAATTATTATCAAAGAAAGTACGTTATGCATATAATTGTATGGCGTGCTTTTCTATAAAATCTAAACTTTATCTCAAATTCAATTTGTCGATTCATTAAAATTCTAAAAAACAATATTTAAGGTTTAGTTTGTAAAGGATTGAAAAGTTTACTCAGATAAGAAATGCAATGAAAATAATCGAAGGTGTCTCAACACAAAATGAAAAAAAATGTATTTGCACATTAGGACTTCTGTTTTTTTTAACAACATTGACTACATGGCCTTTATTTGCACAATATAATGAAGTATACAGGCCTCAGTATCATTTCTCTGCAAACACTGGTTGGATAGGTGATCCCGATGGGTTAGTGCGTTACAACAACAAGTACCATCTTTTTTGGTGGGGACATGCCACATCAAGCGATTTAGTTTACTGGACCGAAAAAAACTGGCCTATGCAAGGCGACAACAGTACGTTCGATTATTACTCCGGTAGCATGGTTGTTGATGCGAAAAACACCGCAGGCTTAAAATCAGGTACGTATGCACCAATGATTGCCCTCTTTACAAATCACAACAAAACAACAGGTCTGGAAGCACCTGCTTTATCATTCAGCAATGATTATTTGTCTGATTATACAAATTTTTATCTTTATAATCGCGGAACTCCGCTAATGACAACGGCTAATGGATTCAGAGATCCGAGCGTATTCTGGGATTCAGCTAATAATCAATGGGTAATGTCCATTGCTGCCAATGCCAGTAATAAAACGGTACAGTTCTATTACTCTACCAACCTGAAGACATGGAGAATATTGAATTCATTTGGTCCTCTTGGCACAAAAGAAAACTGGTGGGAATGTCCGGATATGTTTCAACTACCAGTAGATGGGAATAGTAATAATAAAAAATGGGTACTGATAGTCAGTGCAAGTGCCAAAGTTCAATATTTTCTTGGTGATTTCGATGGCTTGTATGGATTTGATATTGATCCGACTTGTGATTCGTACCTGCGTAATGGAACAGGTATTCAGGGAACTGTATTTGCCGATTTTGAAACAACCGCTTATACAGGTTGGACAGCAACCGGAACAGCCTTTGGGTCAGGTCCTGCCAGTGGAAATCTGAGTGGACAACAATCTGTTTTCGGTTATCTGGGAAATAAGCTAGCTAACTCATTCAATAATGGAGATGGTTCTACCGGAACTCTCACATCTGCGTTATTTACGATAAGTAAAAATTGCATCAACTTCCTGATTGGGGGTGGAAATAATGCCGGACTAACCTGCATTAATCTGATTGTTAATGGTTCTGTGGTGCAATCGACAACAGGAAGAAACGAAGAGGTGTTGAAATGGGCCGGTTGGAATGTTACACAATGGATAGGTAAAACGGCTCAGATTCAGATTGTTGATAACAGTACCGGAGGTTGGGGGCATATTAATATTGATCATATTGTATTTGCTGATGCGTTGTGGAATAATAATATCGAACATTCTTTAGTTGCCGATTATGGTAGTGATTTTTATGCTGCCAGAACTTTTCGAGATTACGACAACGCAGAAAACCGTACCGTTATGATGGGTTGGATGGGTAACTGGAATTATGCCAACTCAACACCAACCAGCTGGGGACGAGGTCACGAATCATTGCCTCGCGAATTGTCCCTGAAAACTTTTGCGGATGGCATTCGGTTGGTACAACAACCAATTCCTGCATTGAAGAAACTGAGAAACGACAGTGTAATTGTGACAAATAAATCGGTCGTAAATACACAGACACTGACAGAGTTTACGCCCTTATACAATTATTATGAAATTGATGCAGTATTCAATGTTACCACGGGAGCTAATTTTGGTTTAAACCTTTGTGTGAGTGGAACTAATAAAGTAGTATTGGGGTATGATGCCAGCAGTTCTAATTTATACCTCGACAGAACAAAGTCAGGTAATGTGGCATTTAGTTCGGCTTTCCCCAATGTAATTACTACTCCACTTTTGCCTGATAATGGGCAGATTAAATTGCACATCTATATTGATCAATCATCCATTGAAGTCTTTGCTAACGACGGGGTTCGGGTTATGAGCTCCTTGATTTATCCTGACACTTCGAGTAAATTAATTCAGCTTTTTTCTACTAATGGGACAACCAATGTGCAAAGTCTGAAAGCTTATAATTTGAAGTCCATCTGGAAAACTGTACCCTCTGCAGTACCATTAACCTTCGATACGGGAAACAAGGAAATAAGCCTGTATCCCAATCCTGTAAAGAGAGGACAGGCAATAACAATAAACTTTTTAAATAAAAATTTTACAGGAACAAATGTTAAACTGAAATTATTTACATTACAAGGAAGATTAGTGTCAGAAGAAAATTACTCGGCAGAGGCTAATTCTGTTTTTAATGTTAATAATGATTTAGCGGCAGGTGTTTACATCATCACAGTAGAGTCTGAAGGTTACACGAAGTCTTTGAAACTTGTTGTCCAATAAATGTGAAGTATGAAGAAGCTGATTACTATATTGATGTTTTTCTTGAGTCTGACAAGCTGTAGACTTGCCGGTAAAGACACTTATTTTCTGACTACAGAAAGCACTCCAAAGGTTCATTATTCATCAATCGATCACAATGTCGGTGCACCTTCGTCATTTGTTTTACAGAATGGTATTTACTCTGTCTTCTATCAGGATTTCCATCTAGATAAAAACAAGAAAAACACCATATACAAGACAACCAGTACCGATTTGATTCATTGGGGGAAATCGGAGAAAGTTATTTTTTCGAACAAAGCTTTGCCTGTATTGTATGCCAATGTGGTTATTGATACTCAAAACACGATCGGTTTAATAACTAAAGCAATATCACCACTTGTTGCTTTAATATTGACCGAACAGAAAAGAATAAGTACTGGTTTTCAGCTTTATTATAGTGCAAATCAGGGTAAAACATGGAAGTACATCAGCAAGATTGATTTTCCCGGAGTTCTGACACCTGATTCAAAGCCAGCAATCATTTGGAACAGTTATACACGAAAATGGACAATGACATTGGTTGAGAACCAATCAATTAAAATTTATTCGTCGACTGATTTTAGAAAATGGGAATTTGAAAGCACCTTCGAAAAAGATGCCCAGTACCGGGATAATATATGGCTGAAGGCAACGCTTTTCCCTGTTAATGACGGGGCAAACTGGGTGTTACTGATAGATCAGGAATTTCCGAATCCACGAGATGGATCGTCTATTCAGTACCTCATTGGCTATTTTGATGGTAAATCGTTCAATACAAAAATTACAGCCAAATCGCAATGGTTTGATTATGGAAAAGATAATATCTATAATGTTGTGTGTAGTGGCTTGCCTGAAAATGCTCAATCAACAGTTATTGGACTTAAAAACAACATTGATTATGCATTAATCGGTAGTATGAAACCTTACTGGGGAAGTTTTACTTTTCCACGAACACTACATACCGATAAGTATTCAGGAGAAGATATTCTAGCTTCTGAACCGATTCAGGTAATAGAAAAAGTGAAAACTAAAAGTCAGACATTGAACAATCTGAATGTCAATGAAACTGTAGACATCAGCCATGTAATCACTATTCCGCTTACTCCATCATTCATTGTTCTGAAATTCGACACGAAGCAAATGACAAGAATGACTTTTCCATCAAGGTTTGGAATTCAGTTCGAGAATGATATAGCAGAAAAGCTAATCGTCGGTTACGATGCTTTCAAAGGAGAATATTTTGTTGACAGAAATAATTTTTCAATAGCAAAAGATAACTCCCAGTTCAGAGGCATTGATATTATTTCGTCTTTTCATTCCGACTCGGAGTTGGTTCTTAAAATGATCATGGACAATTCATCAATCGAATTATTTGTAGAAAATGAAAAACAGGTCTTGACAGAAAATTATTTTACCGAACACAAACTTACTAAGGTAAAGCTTTTTGCCGAAAATGGAATTATCAAAACAAAAGAATTGACAATAAGCAATTTAAACCCAATTCAAGAAAGCTACTAATAATCCATTTTGTATCAATTTTACACAATGATGCAACAAAAATGACAGACTTCATTTGGCTTTGTTTCTATTTTTGCATCGTAAATTATTAACCAATTTTTTTAAGTAAAATGAAAAATACACTCTTTCTTATTATCATGGTGCTTATATCGATTAATATGAGTTGCACTTCTCAGAAAAAATCGTCCGGCAATAATATATCTTCCGATTATCAAATCAAGTCATCCTATTTGCTTATTCCTGTGGAGGAAAAAGCACCGGAGGTAAAAATCATAGCAGCAGCTTCTGATACGACACACCAAACAGCTTTTGATGTGCATTTAGCTGTAGATCAGATTGATTATTGGGTGCCGGTAGATGTGAAAAAATGGAAAACCCAACTACTTACACTTACTTTTCAGGGATTAACAAAACCTGTGTTGGGGAGCAAAGAAATCAAACAATCTGACAAATTTGAATTTGAGTACAATGAAACGTATCGTCCTCAGTTTCATTTTTCTCCTGAATACGGCTGGATGAATGATCCCAATGGAATGGTATATCTCGACGGCGAATACCACCTTTTTTATCAGTACAATCCTTACGGTTCGATGTGGGGAAATATGTCGTGGGGGCATGCCGTAAGCACCGACCTTACTTCGTGGACTTACCTGCCGGTGGCACTTAGGCCCGATAGTCTGGGTGAAATATTCTCCGGCAGTGCCGTGATTGACAAGGACAATACAGCCGGATTTGGTAAAGATGCGATGATAGCAATTTTCACCAGCGCAGGCAAAGTTCAGGCGCAATCTATCGCTTACAGCACGGACAAAGGACGTACATTTTCAAAATATGCTCAAAATCCGGTTTTGCCAAATCCGGGAATTACCGATTTTCGTGACCCGAAAGTATCGTGGAACGAACAATCCGGGCAATGGGTTATGGCACTTGCCACGAAGCAAACAGTCACTTTCTTTGGCTCGCATAACCTGAAGAACTGGACTAAACTGAGTGAATTTGGCGAAGGTATTGGTTCGCACGCAGCTGTGTGGGAATGTCCCGATTTATTTCCGATGACTTATCAGGGAAAAACTAAATGGGTACTGCTGGTGAGCTTAAATCCGGGGGGACCAAACGGCGGCTCAGCCACTCAGTATTTTATTGGAGACTTTGACGGAAAAACATTTACACCCGACGCATTGCCTTATCCGCTTTGGCTGGATTACGGGCGCGATAATTATGCCGGTGTAACGTTCAACAATATCCCGCAGTCTGATGGCCGCCGCATTTTTATGGGTTGGATGAGCAACTGGGATTACGCTAATCAGATTCCATCGAAACATTTCAGGAGTGCAAATACAACTGCCCGCGAACTCACAATTGTGAATAACGGCAAACATCTGATACTGAGCAGCTATCCGGTAAAAGAAATAAATAAACTGAAAAGGGAAATTTCAGAGATGCCTGGTCTTCATGTCAACAAAGAATATGTAATAACTGAATTGTTGAAAAAAAACGAGGGGTGTTTTGAAATTGAAATGACAATTCGTCCTGAAAATGCACGGATATTTGGTTTTAGTTTGAATAATGCTAAAAACGAAACATTGAAATTTAATTTCGATAACACAACCGGATTTTTCAGCATAGACCGCAAACAGAGCGGTTTGACCGATTTCAATGACCGCTTTGCAATGGGAATGAATGCCCCGCTTATAAAGAGAGACAGTTACAAAGTTCGTTTACTGGTAGATAAAGCTTCAGCAGAAATATTCATCAACGATGGTGAAATCACATCGACAACGCTGTTTTTCCCTTCGGAATGGATGAACCAACTCAGATTTTTCAGTCAGACCGGAACATTCAGTGTAGAAAACATTAAAATTAATAACTTAAAATAATTAACTCATGTCAAATAATAAATATCTCTATTGGATAACCTTTGTAGCCATTAACGGTGGTTTACTTTTTGGGCTTAATATGGCCGGCATTTCAGGCGCAGTAGATATGATTAAAGGCGAATTTTCGCTCACCGACAGTGGACTGGGTACAGTGGCTGCACTGCTTACATTCGGTTGTCTGATTGGTGCATTATTTACCGGAACATTTACCGAAAAATTCGGACGGAAAAAAGTAATGATAATCACTGCGGTACTTTACATCATTTCTGCTTTTGGCTGTGCGTTGGCAGAATCGGCAACCATACTTATTGTATTTCGCGTATTATCCGGTCTGGCGGTGGGAGCTACTTCGGTAGTTGCACCAATGTACATATCCGAAATTGCACCAGCACACAATCGCGGAAGATTGGTATCACTCAATCAGTTTGCCATTACCATTGGTATTGTGCTGGCTTATATTTTTGATTATCTGCTCATTGGGTTTGGCGATAATGCATGGCGGTATATGTTGGCGATTCCGGGATTTTTTGGTGTTCTGTTTTTCCTGTTCCTGATTGTAAAATTTCCCGAAAGTCCGAGATGGTTATTGGCTCACGCACGCAGGGACGAAGCCATTAAAGTTCTGAACAGCATTGGCGGAACAGCATTGGTGACCGAAGAATTGCCTGCCATGGAAAGTACGCTGATAGCCGAGCAAAAAAAGAATAAAATGTCGATTGGTGAATTATTTAAAGGTAAAACGGGTAAGCTCGTTTTAATAGGTACAATCATCGCTGCTCTTCAGCAAATCACCGGAATAAATGCAGTGATTATGTTTGCTCCTGATATTTTTCAGGCAGCCGGTTCTGCCAAGGGTGACTCGGTGATGCAGGCAATGATTGTAGGGTTAGTCAACTTCTTGATGACAATAGTGGCATTGTGGCTGGTTGATAAGCGAGGCCGCAAAACCTTGTTGCTCTGGGGAGCTGTGGGGATGATAATTTCATTAGCGTATCTCGCATTCGATTTCTCAAAACCGGTTCAAAACGGCGCCGGTGTTTTAATTGCCTTGTTGGTGTATATTTCGTTTTTTGCTGCTTCGTTTGCACCTGTTATGTGGGTAATTATATCCGAAATTTATCCTAATCGTATCAAAGGAGTTGCCATGTCGTTCTCCACAGCGGTAAGTTGGTTATGTACGTTTCTCACCGTCTATTTTGCACCTGTCATTCACGGTGCGTTTGGATTACAGTATTTATTCGGGATTTTTTGTCTGTTCAGTATTGTTGCTTTCGTTTTTGTGAAATTCTGGATACCCGAAACCAAAGGAAAATCATTGGAGCAGATAGAACTGGAACTTGGATTGAAATAAAATCTCAAACGTAAAAAAAATTATAGCATGGAAAATACAATAGTAGGAATAGGCGAAATATTATGGGATGTTTTCCCGAAAGGAAAAGTACTGGGCGGTGCTCCTGCCAATTTTGCCTATCATGTGTCGCAGTTTGGATACGAAGGATATGCCGTAAGTGCAATTGGCAACGATGAGCTGGGACAGGAAATTAAAACTTGTCTGGATCAGCGAAACCTACATTATCTGATCGAAACTACACCTTACGCTACCGGTACTGTGCAGGTTACGCTTTCGGGAAATGGAATTCCACATTATGAAATTTGTGAAAATGTGGCATGGGATAATATCCCCTTTACCGACGAAATGGAAGCATTGGCACGTAAAACCATGACAGTATGTTTCGGGTCATTAGCCCAACGAAGCAGCGTTTCAAGAACAACAATAAATCGGTTTCTGGATTGTTTGCCCGATACTGCACTAAAAATATTCGATATTAATCTCCGGCAACATTTTTATACATTAGAACTGATCGAACATGCATTAAATCGTTGTAATATATTGAAAATAAATGACGAAGAAATACTTCTGGTTGGAGAACTGTTTGGCTGGCAATCCAAAACCGAACTGGAAATTTGTAACCAACTCTTACATAGCCCAAATCTGGACATTGTGGTGTTGACCAAAGGAGCAGAAGGAAGCTATGTTGTGACTAATAACGAAACCTCCTTCAAACCTACACCTTTGGTAGAAGTTGCTGATACAGTTGGTGCCGGTGACTCATTTACAGCTGGTTTTGTAGCCGCAATTCTGAACGGACAAAGCATTAGTCAGGCACATGAACTGGCAGTGGATGTATCTGCTTTTGTTTGTACACAAAATGGTGCCATGCCAATCCTACCCGAAAATTTATTGTCGCGGGTAAAGAAATGACGATTGAAAAACCTCCATAACCTCAACCGATCGGATTTCACAATTCGATCGGTTTTTTATAAATGTTGAAAATATTTATAATATCTAATGCCATCAAAAGACAAATATTGTATTACTTTTGATACAATATATGGATGCTGAACTTTCACTGAAATCCTCAAATGCCATGAAACGGATTTTCATATACCTGCTTTTCGCAGGACTTATTTTTTCTCAGTCCTGTACAACCAGATCTGACCATGCGAAAATAATCGGAGTTTCTCAATGCAGTGATGATGCATGGCGGAGAACCATGAACAGCGAAATGAAACGTGAAGCTTCGTTCAATCCAGGTTTTGAAATCAGAATAAAAACAGCGCACGACAGCAATCAGCAACAAATTCGTGATATTGAAAGCTTTATTGCTGATGGCGTTGATTTGATTATCGTTTCTCCTAATGAAGCCATTCCACTGACTCCGGTTATCGAAAAAGCAATGCAGGCAAACATACCCGTTGTATTGATTGACCGGAAAATCAGTTCGGGAAAATATACAGCATTTGTTGGAGCCGATAACATTCAGATTGGAAAAGAAGTAGGCACTTACGCAGCAAATCTGTTGAATGGCAAAGGAAATATTGCTGAAATATGCGGACTGGACGGCTCAACTCCGGCTTCTGAACGTCACAATGGATTTATGAGTGTTATTCGGAAATATCCGGGAATTAAAGTCGTATATAAGTCAAATGGTGATTGGTTGCGCAAACAGGCCAAAGAAAAAATGACAGAAGCGCTGCAAACCATGATACCAATTGACCTTGTATTTGCACAGAATGATGAAATGGCGACAGGTGCCCGGGAAGCCTTGCGGGTTACTACCGGGATAAAGAAACCCATCTTACTCGGAATTGATGCACTTCCTGGTACTAACGGAGGCATTCAAAAAGTTCTGAATGGCATTATAGATGCTACTTTCATTTATCCCACCGGAGGCGAAAAAGCTATTCAGACAGCCTTACACATTTTAAATAATGAACCTTACGACAGAGAAAATATCCTTTACACTGCTGTTGTTGACAAAACGAATGCGAGGGTGCTGAAACTGCAAACGGATCAGATTATTCAACACCAAAATCGTATTGGGCAACTGAATACAGTACTGAATCAAAATTTAGCAAAGTTCAGTACGCAACAAAATTTATTATTTTTATCTTTTGCTGTTTTATTTCTCATTTCTGTACTTTTGATACTTCTTATACGCTTATACAGACACAAGAACAAGGTCAATGAAGAACTGAGACTTACCAACATTGCCATTAACAAGCAAAAAGAAGAATTGTCAGAGCAACGTGATCAGTTAATCGTTCTTTCTAGAAATCTGGAAGAAGCAACACAGGCTAAATTGGTTTTTTTTACGAACATATCGCATGAATTCCGCACTCCGTTAACCCTTATTCTCGGACCGTTAGATAGTCTGATAGAAAAGGAGTCACTCAGCTCTAACGGCAAACGTCTCCTCCAACTCATGCGCAAGAATGTTCATGTATTGCTGAAACTTATTGAACAGATTACAGAATTCAGGAAATACGAGAACGGAAAGATGCAGATGTACTTTACACTGACTGATCTGAAAAGTTTTATCTCCGAAATATGTGATTCATTTGTCGAATTTGGGAAAAAGAAACGTATAAATTTCTCATTTAAAGCCTCTGATGATGATTACACCTTATGGTTCGATTCTGATAAAATGGAAAAAATCTGCTATAATCTGTTGTCAAACGCATTTAAATTCACCAGCGAAAACGGGCAAATCGATGTACGCTTGACAAAGATTCTGAAAAATGATGAGGAATTTGCACAAATAACCGTTTCAGATGATGGTGCTGGTATTCCCGAAAATCATGTACACAGTATCTTCGAACGATTTTATAAAGTGGATGACCGTGCGCTTGGTTCCGGAATCGGGTTACATTTAACCAAAGTCCTTGTTGAACTGCATAACGGTGAAATTAACGTAGAAAGCACAGTAGGAAAGGGTACAAAATTCAGTGTACTGATACCTTTCAAACAAAAGGAAATTCCTGTTGTTGAACAATTTCCAATCCTGAATACGTTAGAGAGTAAGCAGGATGATATATTGATACTGGATGGTGAAAATGAAGAAGAACAGGTTGCTGATTTGCAAACAGATAAACCATTAGTTCTTTTAGTAGAAGATAATGTAGATGTTCGGGTGTATATTAAAAGTTTGTTGATTGATAATTTTGAAATAATCGAAGCTCAGAATGGCCGGATTGGGTTATTAAAAGCAATGAAGTTTGTTCCGGAACTTATCATCAGTGATGTGCAAATGGATATTATGGACGGTTTTGAACTCTGTAAACAAATTAAGGAAAATCTCTCAACCAGCCATATTCCAGTTATTCTTCTTACGGCTTATTCTCTTGAAGAACAACGTGCAGTTGGCTTTGAAAGTGGTGCCGATGCGTATATTCCTAAACCATTCAATGAAAATCTGCTTAAAATCCGTGTGCGCAAGTTGATAGAAAACCGGGAAAAAATCAACAACTATTTCCAGAAAAACCTGACTTTTGGCGAACGTAAAGAAACTGTGGCTGAAATAGATAAATCTTTTATCACAAAATTCCGTAAGCTGGTTGAAGAAAGGCTGACAGACACTGAGTTAAATGTGGATGAAATTGGTAAAAATCTGGGACTTTCGCGTGTTCAGGTATATCGCAAAATAAAATCGTTGACCAATTACGCTCCGAATGAACTGGTGCGTATCATTCGATTGAAAGCTGCCGAGCAAATGATAATTAACTCGGATAAAAGTGTTTCAGAAATTGCTTATGATACAGGTTTCTCTACTCCTTCTTATTTTACCAAATGCTTCAAAGAATATTACAATGAAAGCCCCAGCGATTACACTAAAAGAATTAAACAAAAATAACAATCTCTCCATTACTTTAAACCTGGTCTGATAAGAAAAATTACAGAAAAGGAATGGGATATATAATATGTTTTTTTCCTCTTCTTCTGATTGCAAATATGACCGACAATGTAATTGACGGAATAATGGATCAATGTAAAAATCAGGTGGAGTAGTTTTACCCTTTTTGATAGAATATTTATCTTTGTGCAAAAAAGCGATGCCCATAGATTACGATTTAGCCTCATTAATTCTCCCATTAGAGATAGTACCC
>Ga0316603_10000166_pt1 | contig 39750 bp, 58 predicted proteins | sample OWC_soil_day10_n_FD_207649 | JGI IMG/M metagenome (GOLD analysis project Ga0316603, IMG submission 207649) | Wetland soil microbial communities from Old Woman Creek delta, Ohio, United States - OWC_soil_day10_noCT | ecosystem: Environmental > Terrestrial > Soil > Wetlands | place: USA: Ohio... | reverse complement strand
AGCAGTAGAGGGCTTGAGTGTGTCTATGGACATGTGCGTGGTCGAAGCAATAGAAAAACACCTCATGGCGAGGTGTTTTTCGTGTTACCTACTATTTATTTAAAGTGCATTGATTTATGGCATCGACTGATGCCGCGCGCGAAATTTGAGAGATATTCTGCAAGATAAATGGGGTTGTATTTAACTACACACAGTGTAAATGAATTACAAAATGACAGACAACAAAAAAACCACCATCGGTGGCTTTTTTTGTTTTTAGGAGTTTTTAACCTAATGTTTCGAGGATGTCCGCAAGTTGGCGATTGATGGTTTTTAAGTACTCGCTATCAACAGACCCTGTTGCCTCACGCTTGTTTAACCAGTCGGTTATGGCTGTCAGTTGTTCGCGCGCCCGTTGGGTTTGTTGTTGCGCTGCCGTTTGGATGGCTGTGCTCATGTTTTCTCCTTTGTTTTTGACAGGCCAGTGTCGCTCTTGTCCACGCGGAAGTCGAGCGGTATCTAACCAATCAACCCCCACAGTGACAACTATCTGACACTATCTAAACGGCCATTAAAGCCCGTTTAATCAGCCTTTAAACCCAAGTCAAAGTTAGCAATGAGTAACTCGGTAACATCGCTGACTTTGTTACGATTAACGCTGTACTGAGTCTTGACCTCTCGGATGTAAAAATCGGCAAATAACTCCCGAATCTGCGGCACGTCGTTGATTGACATAATGAACTTGCCCTTCATCGCCGCGCACAGGTCACGCAGCACCACAAAGTCATCCTTGCCAAATAAGCCCTTGCCATATACATCCTCACAATCCCAGTACGGCGGGTCAATGTAGAAGAATGTATTGGGCTTGTCCATCTGCGGTATCAACACCTCAAACGGTCGATTCTCAATCCACACCCGTTTGAGCCGATGGTGCGCCTCCTCGATGTCTTGGAATAACGTATCAAAATTGAGCCGCGATGCGCGCTCTGAACCACTGGTGAACGTTTGCCCGACAACTTTCGCGGCGTATGACGTGCGCAGTGTGTAAAAGAACCGCACCGCTCGTTGAATATCCGTAAGCACCTCTGCAGGCGTAGCCATAAACTCGCGAAACTGGTCACGGCTGACCAGCACGTGGTCAAACGCCCGTATAAACGCCTCGTGGTGATGACGAATGACCTTGTACATATTCACCAGTTCGCCGTTGATGTCGTTAATCACCTCAACTTTACTCGGTGGCTTGCGAAATAGCACCCACGCCGCACCTGCGAACACTTCAACGTAGCAATGGTGTGCAGGGATGAGCGGAATGATGGTTTGCGTCAGTTTTGATTTACCGCCGACCCACGAAATGGGTGAGCGTGGGCGGGATTGATTGAGTGCCATGTGATTCCTCCGATGGTTTGGCGGTGCTCTTGGCACTCAAGGTGCTCGTGGTGTTGGCACTCAATTGGTTGATGCACTTACAGCGTGTGCATTTGATTTCAAATTCGATGACTCGACCTTTGCCGAGTAATTTGTTGCATTTCGTACATCTAAAAACAGTTTGTGAAAGTTCCTTGTTCATTGTAAGCACCGTGTAGTATGGCAAATATACAATCACCGTGCCTACGCGTAGGTGGGACTGCCTTGCCGTTGGTGCTGGAGTTGTCAGCATTAACGGGGCGTGGTGGGTGTTCCTGCACCGACCACGTCGCCGTCTCTTTTTTACTTCGTTTTGTCACTCAGTGAAAACTACGACCGTATTCCTCTGCATCTGCCCATATTTCGGCAAGCAATTTTTTGGGCATAACCGCAAAAGTTTCAGCAGCACCTTTCGCCAGTTGTTCATCCATCCATTCTTGCAACTCTGCCGTCGTCCCTGAAAAGTCGGTTGCAAGAACATTAACTTCTTCTTCAAACTGTGCCACGATAACCCAATCTTCTTTATTGCTCATTTTCATCCCTTCCATAATTCATAATTCCCATTGCCGCCTATGCGGACAGCAAGGTACATAACGAGCCGCAACCACTTATAGACTTGGCTCGTGGTCATTGCCTCGTAGAACACTACGTCAGCAATAAATTTGGTGGCTATGCCCAAGCGGTACAGTTCATCATGCGCAATCGCCGCGTGGGCGTATCCCCAGTCCCAGCCATTCAACCCAAACAATCGCAACACCCAACGAGCAAAACGACTGTGGTATTGACCATCGGGTGGGAGTAGCCACTGCAAAAATCGTGGAATGCTCGCTAAATCTGTGATGGTGCCGTCGGTGACTTTGACCACGTAAGCACTGCCCTTGTGACCCACGTAGTATTCAAAACCTTTGTCAACACGCCACAAACGCTTGCCTATGCGAGTCAATTGCGGTGGGTTGGTGTAACTGCTCATGGTTAAATGGTGTATTCCACAATGATTTTTTCAACTTCATTAACCGTGGTTGCGGCGGTGAGTGCATCCTCGTAGCGTTGCCGTTGGCCAGCCACGGCACTTGTCAATGCCTTGTAAGCGACTGATTTTTCGTAGGCTTTTTGACGCAAAAGCTCGACGGGTATGCCTCGACGCGCGGCGATGGAGTCAAGATTTGGCGTAGGCGCAGTGTTGTCAGCATGCCAAGCCTCAGCCTCTGTACCTTGCAATTGCCACGTTGCCACCTCGAATGCGGGGGTATTTGCCGCTCCCGTTGCTACATCCACGAACGATTGTGCTCGATTGTTGATTTCTTCGAGTTTTGCAGTTTTAGCCGTTTTGTACGCTTGTTCAGCGAGTGTTTTATCAATATCGGTCTGTTTGGTCTTATTCAAGATGAATGTTTTGGTTTTGACGTTGTACTCATAAGCCAATGACGGCGCAACCTCAATGCCCTCGCCATCGTTGATAATGACAAACAGCAGTCCAGAATTACGCGCATCCGCAATCTGCTTATAGACGGACTCGGTGATGCTGACCAAATCGGTTGGTAGATTTGAATAAGCGTCCATCATGTCAATCGGATATATAGCCTGAGTCGATGGACTATATTTGTAACGGTAGTCAATCCAGCGACCTTTGTCCGCATAGTATTTGTGCGATGGGTTTGGTGAGACCCTGATGGTCTCAGCGTCCAAAACAACGAATGGTAAACCATTGTTGTGCGCATCACGAGCGGCTTCAAATACCGCCGTACTCACGTCAATGACGTCGTCTGAGAGTGCGAAAAGCTGATTGGTTGAAGGTGAGTATTTGTATGTTGTGTTCATTTCTTGTCCTTAAAATTAGTAGCCGATTGCTAAAAAATTAACCTGAAGCGGGCGCGATGGTGTAGAACCGCTTTTCTCAAACACTTGCGCTGAAATATTCGATGCCGTATAGCCGTAGACTGAAGTTTGAGAGCCAGCCCCAGTATCTTCAGGGGTCGCGATGGCAAATAAACATGCATTTGGGAAAACGATCGGAAAAGTTATTGAACTGACACTTTGTCCCGCGCCACCGTTATTCCCCTTAACCCACTGAACGATAAGTCCACCCTCCAACTTCTGATAGCCGCTTGCCACCTTACTCGACAAAAAGGACGCAACGGCCGCACGCGTTGTATCTGTTGGATGGGTATGATCACCTCGAGCAACTGTTGCCAGCGTACCCACTGCAGCCGTGCCATTCATTTTGATGTTTGATACAGTCGCCTCGTAAGGTCTATCAAGCGTTATTGCTGCGTGCACGAATGCTGTACTGGCTCCTTGAGTGGTGTTTGTTGCTGCGGTGGCCGTCGGTAGCGTTGGTGTACCAGTCAATGCAGGCGAGGCAATGGGTGCTGCCCCTAACGTTGCCAATGCAGTCGTAGCGTTGGCATCGTCCAACAATGTACGTGCAAATGCGGTCAATGGTGTAGTTGCAAATGTATCAACGCCCGTCGCATAAGGCAGTGTGTCTGCGGCTGTGGTCAAACCTGACAATGCGGTTAGGGTTGCGTCCGACGCTTGTTTGTCAGTTCCCAGTGCCGTGATTTGGTTTTTCAGATAAACCGTACGATTGGCCAGTTGTTTGATTGGCAAGTTATCAATACCGTCCGCACCGCCCATCACAGGATCGGTTGTTTCAAATTGATAAATGCCTACTTCCCAATTCGGGGATTCGGTTAAATTTGCCATCTTATGCAGTTCCTCTATTAAATGCGCCATTGCGTATGACACGACCGTTGTGGCGTATCGCTGCAGCCGTGTAATCCAGTGACTCTAAAATACAGCGTGCGGGTGCAAATGCACGCAGTGTTTTTCTCAGTAAATTGGCTTGTTCGTTGGTAATGGCGTTGTTCATCAGCACTCGGTAATGCGCCCAGTGTGTCGCGTAACCACGTGTGTACCATCCATTGCGGCGAATAAGCCCGCTGTGGTGCTGGCCGCTCAAACCTTCGACTAAAGTGACTTCACCAAAACCCAAGCGACGGATGATTTCTCGAATTGCCCACGGCGTGCCTTTGTATCGGTGCAACTCATACGCACCCTTAATCAGTTTGCGTCGCGCACTGTCTGATTCAGCAAGCCAGTAACCGTCCTCGCCCAAAATGCTGTTGGATTCGGCTAATAATGGCAAATGCTCATGAGCAATCAAGTTGACCAAGCGCGGCATGAGATATGCGGTATCAATCAAATCAAAGCGCAAGCCCAATTCCGCGAGTGCTTTCGCTCTTTGGTCTCGCTCAATGATGTCGGCATAAGTCAATTTAGCCATCGACCTGCTCCGAAGCGACGCTGATATTGATACTGGTGCAGCGCGCCCATTGTGTTTTATTGACAGTAATGAGCGATAAGTTGTTCAAAATGACGTTATACACACCAGTCACTTTAAGCACTGTTTGTATGTCCAACGGCACGACATCGCCGCCCAATTTTTGACGACGTGCCTGCAAAAAGTCATCCAGTGCCTTCGCGGCCTTGCTTTTGGCCTCACTTTCATTTGTCCCCGTCAAAAGTACCAGGACTGCATCAATTGTGTAATTGATTTCTTCAGGTGCGCGGGTGATGGGCTTATCACACAAAATGCGGAATCGTTCCTGAGCAAAGTATTGGTTAAGTGATGTCAGCAATTCACCACTTGGCATGCCTGTTTGTGTGAGCACCACGATCGCTACCGTGCCGCCGATGGGTTGAGCGTTGCTGTCCAACTCATAGGTCACCTCTACGTCACAAATAGTGGGCGAGTATTTGCGTGCAAAGTACTTATAAGCCCCAACAGTACCGCCGATGCTAAATGACTCAGGTGCAAGCAAAACGCGCTCGCGATATGGATCGTCTTCTTCATTTTCCACGCCGCCCGCAGGCACAGTAACGTTACTGACTTGTACCTCGAACAGAGGGTGAAGTGGCGTCACCAATGTATTGACTTGCCCGATTGACCAGCCGTTTCCTGCAGTGCCAGCAGTGGTGCACGAGGCGATTAAATCGACACTGTTTTGCTCAACTGTCAACATGCTGGATTCAGATGTCTCATACATCAATTCGCCAACGGCCGCACGCGCTCCCTTGGGAACAATGATTTGAGTTACCCCAGTCGATGCCGAGGTTAATGTGTTTAAACTCGGTACAGAAAAACGTAGTGTGGTCAGCGCGGGTTTGGCGGACAGCCGTGGCGTGCTGACATCATCACCGCATAAATCGAGCATGACACCCGTAGCAAAGCGGGGATGTTGCTGTCTATATGCTTCATTAAATTTTTGTCGCGCAAGGCTTTCACGATACGCGTATGTATTGATGAGCAATCGCTCAATGTGGGCAGGTTGCAGTGTCTTTTTTGTACGTGCCTCGTAGTCTGCAATGGTTTGCGCAAGCGCAGTATCAAGGCTGTCATCAACCACCTTGACATCCTCGCGTTTGAGCGTACTTAGGTCAACTACTGTACTCATACAGTCCTCACGGGTATGTCGGTTTTGCGAATATCCGCAACTGCGTCATCAGCGACATGCCAGTACACAGTCATGGTGATTTCGGGTGCGTTGCCGCCGAACTCAACCTTATCAATGATGGCGCGCTTTTCCCAAGTTTGAATCGCCAGCACAACCTCGCGCACTGCATTGGGTATAAAAATGTCTTCGGGTGCATCGATGTAGTCAAAATGGTTAGAGCCAAACTCTGGACGGGTGACATCCGTTCCTTTGCGCGTAGACAGAATATTGAAAATGCACTGCTCGATGTCGTCATAGCCCTGCAGCACACCATCGCTCACATCGAGTGGAGCGAGTTGCCAGTGGGTTGAGCGAGGTGTTATGGTTGCTGCGTTCATGCGCACATTATGTGCATGGGGGTGGGTGGGTTCTTTTAATGTAGATTAAAAACGTGGGCTCGCAATGGCGGCGTTAAGTTGGTTTACCCACGCCTTTAGTATGGTCGTGATCTGTCAGGCTGATGTTGCCCGCAACCACGTCGTCGGCGGTTTTTAGAGTACCATTGATGACTGCGGTCGCGCCGCCTGAGCCACCACTGCCTGTCATGCCGCCCATATAAGTGAGTGAGCCTTGTACCAATAGATTGCCTGTGGTTTCGGTTTCTGGGCTATCGATGGTAACCTTCGTGCCTGCCTTAACCAACACTTCGCCTGGTGTGTCAACGGTCACCTTGCCCGTGCTGCGGTCGTGCTGTATCACCGTGCCGTTGGCAAAGCGTTTCATCCAAATATTTTTATTCGATACGGGCGGCTTGTCCTGTGTATTGTACATCGCACCAATGACGCAGCCGCTCTCACCGCGCGCGTCGAGCAGACATTTGACCAATGTGCCCTCATCGGGTAGGTCATAGTCTTGGTCGGCGTAGGCATTCTGTACCAGTACGATGAGCCAGTCGGTTTCCATGTTTTCAAGCGCAGGAATGGCTGCGCGTACCGAATGCGTCGCCTCGTCTACTTGTGTGACGATGCCGTCATGGATGGTCGCGGTAAAGTCATGCGCTGGCATTATTTTTCCCCGTGTTTTGTGCAGTCGCTGCGCTTACTTCATCGTCGATGTATTCAACCATTTTCACATCGATGTCAAGCGCGTAACCTGAGCGTTTTTTTATATTATGATGCGATCGCTTTATTAAATATTTACCCGATAATTTGCCAAACCCTTTGAGTTGTACGATTTGACCAGAGACGAGTTTGGCGTTTCCGACCATTGTTATTGTGCCCGCCACTTGGCTTTGTTGCGCGTCGCTCAATGCCGCATCGGCGCGGGCGGCCATTTGCTCATCCGACTCGCCGCGATTGGCCACCACTTTGAGGGTATCCGTGGTCGTGGCGCGTTTGGATTTTGGGCGCAGTGGCTTGGCTTTTCGAGAGACGCGACGGGTGGTTTTTTTCTTCGCATCGTATCCCGTGACCACGGCTTCTTCAGGCACACCTTTAATGAGGTCGCGCAGGCGAGATGATTTAATGTCCGTTGGGTTGAGTATGGCCACGGGTTCTTGCTTTGCCAGTTCAGCGTTGGCATGAAATACCAGTGTTTTATCCACAATTTTAAACGTATGGCCATACTCACGCGCCAGTCGGGTGAGGAACTCAAGGTCAGATTCTTGGTACTGAGTGACGCGCTCAATTTTAATGTTGGTCACTGTACCAGTAATCGATAATCTCAGCCGCGCGGCAATGGTGCGTACGATTTTTTCCAGTGTTGTTTTCTCGTAGGCCTTCGGATGCATAGTGCGGCTGGAACGAGTAATACCTGTGGATAGTGCTTTTAAACTTATATTTGACTCTGGATGCTCGTGTTCAAGTTCGCTAATCTCAAAGTTGCCCCAATTGACTAAACCTGTGAATTGGTCACCCACGGATATCGTTAGACTATCGCCTTGTTCAGGATACCATGCGCGCAACCAACGGCCGTCCACGTCCTCAAACTCTACCTGTAGTTCGTCCGACTGACCGCCCAAATAATCGGTGTAAGTGATACCAAGCAGATAGGGTTTGATGTTCGAGGTGATATCCTTTTGCTCATACTTGATGACAAAGTCGGGCATGGTCACTGGGTGCGTGCCACTGCTGGTGTCACCCAATGCTGCAGCCACAGAGCCCAACACACTCAGCGCATCCACGGTGGCATATCCTCTTGGTTATTAGTAGGTTTGATGTCTAACACGGGGACAAACACTGTGAGGTTATCGACGAACTGTTCAGCAATCGGCAGGTGCGGATTGGCAGCAATCAGCCCGTCGATGAGCAGCGCATTACCATAGAATTTATGTGCGATGATGTCCCATCGATCGCCCAGTTGTGTGGTGTACTGCAGTACGGATTGTGTCATGGGGTTTGTCATTGTGCGCCCCCTGTAGTACCTGCCACACCATCACTGCTATCACTGCGGGTTGCCAGCCAACCTGTCAAACGTTGCGCGCCTTTGGCGGCGTTGGTCATGCTGTCGCTGACCTGCTCAATGAGGGTAGAGCCGTTGTCCAGCCATGCGCCAATTGAGCCACTGTTGATACCGCTTTGTAGGGTGTCCATCGCATTGCCCATCTGCTGCGTCGCCGCGCCTGTGTAGGTTAAAAAATCCGACACACCCGATAGGTCACCCATGACTTGACCAATGACGGGCAATTGATTGAGTTGCCCCGTGACCATACCGCCCAAGTCCAAAGCGTTGCCAATCAAATCAAAGGCGGCCATCGGGTTGTCTCTGATTTGGCGTGCTTGCGTCACTAAAGTTTGTACATCGTCAACGGTCTGCACAGCGGCGTTGTAAATCCGCACGCCTGTTTGTACCGCATCGACCACGCTATTGACCGTGCCGCGCACGGATTCGGGCAGTAGTGACAGCAATGGATTTTGTCCACCGCCGATGCCTGGTGTTGGCAGAGGGTTGTTTGGATCGCCAACAAACTCAGTCAGTTCCACGTCAATCTCGCGCGCGGCCGTGCGTCCCTGTGCGTCCTGTATCGTGGTGCGGCTGTTGAGCGATTCAATCACGAACCAACCGACAAACCGACCTGAGCCGTAGACCAATGCCTGCGCTTGTTGGCTGTTTTTTGCAGTTACCAGACCGTTGTATGCGGTGTCTGGGTTGCCAATGAGCCAGTGAAGTTTTAAGCCAAAACGAATGCCTGTCAAATCATTGCCCATGCCTTGTAGGCGTGGTCGACCCGCCAATACCTCGTGCTTGGCAAAAATCGCTTTGTGCGCTTCTTCGAATGAGGTAAAACTATTGATAAACTCAAAACGTACCGAACCCAGCATTGCAAACATCAGTAAGCCCTCCGCGCATTATTTGCCACCATACGTTCAAACATGGCTTCGAACTCGCGCTGTGATATGCGCAGCGCGTCTTTGATTTGTTCGACGTTACCATTCGGTGCGCTGATTTGTGGACTGTAGTGGATGACATAACTGCCCGCGCCCGTCGATGACTGCGCCTGCTGCGTGCGTGCCTGTGCCAACTCAGCGGCGTTGTTTTGCATACGAGCAGATAGGCTGGTACTTAATTCACCCGCGCGGTTTTTGAAACGTTGTTGCAAATTGTCTGCGAATGTGCCTATCATGGACAGCGGACGAGCCGAGCCTTTGGCAAGACCAATGTGCAAACCCTCGGTCAGATGACCGCCTAAACGTTTAAACACTCGTGAGGGTGATTTGACCTCGTTGGTCTTAGCGAACGATAGGCTAAAGAAACCTGAAACTTCGCTCCACCATGCTTTGACTTTTTCAAATGCGGATTTCAACCCACCCCAAAGCCCATCCATGATGTTCGCGCCCAGTTGTGTAAATGTTGCAGGCAAACCATTGAACCATGCGGTAACCTCATTAAACTTGTTTACCACGTCCAATTTGAGTTCTGACAATTTGGTCATGGTGGTTGTTTTAATCGCGTCCCAATTGCGCACCACCGCTGTGTAAATCAAGCCCAACACCGCCCCAATCGCTGCGCCCACTGGACCGAACATCATACCAATCGCCGCACCTGACATCGCACCTTGCGCGTAGGAGGCGACTTTTTGCCCTGTGGTTTGGTTTTTCGCGCCTGCGTTTTTGTCTGTTTTATAGATGTCATACAAGCCATACGCGCCTGCCGCCGCGCCCAAGCCTTTGCCAACGCCTTTGCCTAATTTTGTCCCTGCGAATTTTTTAATCGCGCCTGCCGCGCTGCCTGCGAAGCGGGATACGTGGGCAAAACCCCGAGCAAAAGTGCCTAAGACACCTCGGCTACGCACCAATGCTCTATCAAGCAACCCAACCCCAGCGCGGGTTGCTTGCCAAACGCCTTTACCCTGAATGAGCGCGCTGGTTAATTTGAGAATATTAAGCCTGCCGCCCAAAATTCCCAATTTCAATAACAACATTGCGGCACGCACAGCAAAAGAGCCCACCTTGAAACTCGCCAAGGCAACCACAACAGTTAGGATGCCTGCCGCAAGTTGAGGGTATTTAGTTACGCCATCCGATACAAGATTGGCGACCTTGGTAAAGCCCTTGAGTACTTTATTCCACGCAGGAGTAAGCGCGTCACCAATGACCACTTTAAACCGCGTCCACGCTGCGCCTGCTTTCTCTGAGATGGCGGCGGATTCCTCGGCGATTTTTTGTGCGTCTTTGTCAACTTTACCGTCGCCATTGAGCGATGCATCTTTGATTTTTTTATACTCTTCCCAGTTCTGTATCGCGGGGCGCAGGAAGTTTTGTGCTTGCTGGTCTGGAAATAGTTCAGCGAGTTTGAACTGGTCACCGCCTGTCATGTCTTTGATTTTGGACACGGCGGCTTCGATGGGATCAATACCTTCTTTTTTGGCTTGGAGAATGGTGTCGCGAATGCTAAACCCCATGCCTTTGGCGTTCTTTTCTGTAGTGCCCTGCGATAGCTTTTGCAAGAATTGTTGATAGTTGTTTGCTGCTTCATCCGCGCTACCAGCACCTTTTTTGGCTATTTGCAAAAAGGCTCCCGATGTTGCCGTACCCACGTCACCCTTTGACCCGAGTGATTTAACCGACGCTCCTAAAGTTGGTAACCATTTCGCCATATCCTTTAACTCGAAGTTTCCTTGTGCCGCCGAGGTGGCGAGTATGTCCCACGGGCGTTTCAATCCTTCAGCGGTATAACCCATACTGGTAATCAATGCGTTATTAGTAGCACCAACTTCCGTTGCATCCGCGTTGTATGCCTTAATCACGCTTGCCATAGAGCCCATGGATTTGAGAGAAGTCGTTGGATCAATGCCGCCAGCGACCATTTCGCCCAAACCACCTTTGAGTTTGTCTGCCGCTACGCCGTATTTAACGGACTGCTCAAGCAACTCATTACCCATTGATCGTGACTGCTCGCGCGTCATATCCGCAGTGTTGCCAATGCGCGTCATCTCAACGCGGTATTCAGATGATGTGGCTATCGCTGCACGCATGGGGTTGACCACCCCCATAACAACACCTGCCGCGCCTATGGCTTCACCTTTGAGATTGCCTCCTTGTTCTTTAAGTGCCGATTTACGCTCGGTTAGATTTTGTAGTTTGCTTTGTTTTTGCTTGAGTGTGTCTAAGGTCTTACCCAACGAAGCGTAATGTTCTTGTAATTGCTCGATGGATTTTTTGGACGAGCCGAGCCCCGAACTTATTTGTTGCGACAATCGTCCTTGTGCGCGTGTTACCAATGCAGACGTGTGTTCTAAGCGTGTCATTGAGCCGCCCAGCCCATTGATAGCGGCTGATGCTGCGCCAACAATGGCGGAGGCTTTAATGACAATTGCTAATTCTGCGGCCATAGTGTAGAATCAATTCATCTTAAATAATTTTTGGGCAAAGAAAGGGGCGGTGTGGGCATCATCGGAGCAATTGTGGCTGTGGCGTTCGCTATCTATGTGATTGGCTATATCGCAGGTATGGTGATGGAGATATTTTCGTAAACCTAACCACCTAAATCTTTGAATAACCCGCCTTCACTTGGCGGGTTATTTGTTCCTGCCAGTCGATGAACTCGGTCACCGTGAGTGCGTCTATCTGCGACGCATTCCAGCCAAACCACCACGCCATATCTGCCATAGACTGACGCAGGGTTTCAGGCTCAACGGCTGTGCCGTTAAGAACGAAACATCTCCTGCAATTGCTGATAATCCGAGAAATGCAACAGGTCTAAATCCTCAGGCACTAAACCCGTCAATCGCGCGAGGATGTGTAATTCGCGCAAAATATCGTTTGAAACATTCGCCGCCGAGCGCACGTCGCCAATGGTCAAAGCACGCACGGTGAGGTTTTCGAGCCGTGTGCCATCACCTAAGGTGACGGGGTGAATGAGGGTGATGTCGGTGGTCACGCCCAATTGGGCTTGGACGTTTTGTGCGGCGTTTTTAGTGGTGTCGCTCATGGTTTACTCCGTTGATTAATGAAAATTATCTTGATGAAAACTACCCCGTCATCGCTTCGCGATGCCACCCCTTCGATACGAAGGGGAATAAAAAAACTCACTCGATAGACACGAGTGAGTTTAGAGAGGATGAGCCTGTAACTCTTTTAATGCAGATTAAAAACTACAGTGGTTTATGCTCCGATGTTTTGACGCATTTTGGCAAAGATGTCCACGCCGTTGACTTTGTAAATATTGTTCCAAGGGTCAACGTGCAATGTCTCGCGTCCATTGACGACTTGGCGCAGTGAGTTGACTTTGTACTTGACGGGGCGTTTTTGTGCGTCCTTCATATTGAGTTCGCCCAATTCGTTCGAGTAGCTCATGATATTGAGGAATGTCACCATAGGGACTTCTTCAATCAAACCATTTGAGCCATAACGGCGAACGTTGGAACGCAGTTGTAATGCAATGCCATTGAATGGATTGAGCACGCGGGCTTCAGCTTCTGGGTAAACGCTGTTCCATGTGATTTCACCATCCATTTCTTTGAGTTTATCTGGCAGCGAGATGGTCATTGCCATGCCAAGGTTGTCAGACTCAGACGTGTTGAATTCGAGCGTGGGAAATTTGACTTCAGTTATCGTGCCTGCCTGTGAGTTGCCGTCTATATAAGCGTTGGCTTCGATGATTTTATTAATGACGATTGCCATTTTGTTTACTCCTTGGGGTTATTGGGAGATGCCGAATCAAGTTCGGCATGACCTGTGTGGGTTATTTACTGACCAAATTTGCCATGTATTTACGAGTCATTACGCTGTTGTTGCTCACGCGCTCGGCAGGTAATTTCGGCGTATATTCATAGACCAAAGGTACATTCCCTTTACTGAATGCATCTGCCAAGTCATACTCGCGGTCTAAATCCACGCTAAAGCCGACGATGGCACGACTACCGCCTAAATAAATGCGGATGTCCTCAATGAATGCGTCAAGCAGTGGCTCATCAATTGGGCGGTCGATGTATTTAAACTCGGCTTGGCGGATGGCTTCGTCAAGAAAATTGCCCGTGCGGTACGCCACAGCAAAGTTGCTGATGTGGCTATTGACTGGCCAACTGGCATTTCGGTCACCCCAGCAGCGAAAACCTGTACCAAAACTATTAAACACTGTGGTAATGCCCACTGCATTTAAACGGTTGGTTTCTGATTGCAAGTCGTCTGCACGACTGGTTAAAGCGAACTCAACGCCTGTGACACCACGGTATTCGTGATTCGAAATGCTGTGCCAAAAACCCTTGTTCACGTCCACCCACATCCGCAAGCCCGCGGCGTGTGTGGCGTGGTGCTCCAATACGTCGCCTTTTTTCAGATATGGGTAACAGTAGTTGGCTGCTTTTTCGGATGACTTAAAATTAATCGTACCAGCCGAACCGCGCCCTGTAATCGCTGCAGATAAGCCCGTGCCTTTGGGTGCACTGATGTAGGCTTCTGCATTGATGGCCAGCGCGAGGGTAATCATGGCGGCAGCACAGGTGTCGGTTGCATCATATTCAGGCACAATCACAACCTTGGCATCCGCGCCAAAGCGGGTGAAGCCTTCTTTGACCAATTCCATGCCCTTGCGAGCGTTGTTCGCCACGTCATACCCTCCGAGAATATCTGCCTCGGTGACCTTGGCAGGGTCAACGTAGGTGTAGGTGATGGTTGGTGCGGTGGGCTTGACCACAAATTGAATCGTGCCCGTCATGGTGTCGATGGTGTAGGCGGTGTCCTCAACCAGTGTGGTTGCGCCGTCTTTGACCACATAGTCAGCCAATACTGCGGGCTTGGCTGTTTTCGCAATCAATGTGGTGGCATCGACCGTCAATACTTCAGATGTGACACTGGTTTTATGCACTGCTGGGTCGCAGACGTTGACCACATAGCATTGCCCAGACTGGTAACGCGTCCAAATATCGGCTGCGTCGGGAATGGTGAAGCCTGCACCTGTGACCTGACCGAACTGGGCAAAGTATTTGGGCGTTTGGCAGACGATGAGTTGATTGACTGCGCCTGTCGGTGCGCTACCGACGAGCGCGGTAATCGCGCCGTCGACGTCATAGACTGGGCTACTACCGCCGTCGGTGCGTTTGGTTTCTGTACCGTGATGAAATGCCATTTTGTTTACTCCTTGGGTTTATGGTTGTTGCGGTTTTAAATCGGGTTCAAGTGGATCGGTGGACTGTCGTAAGCGCATGGCGGCGAATTTCGGCAAGTCTTTGTCCTGCGCCACTTGCACCTGCTCGCACTCGGTTTGTGCGCGTAAAAAGTGCTGCCACGTGCCGCCGTTTTCGGCTAAAAATCCATCATCGATGAGGTGCGCGGGTGAGCAGCCAAACGGCTCAAAACCTGTCAGTGCCAAACGCAGTGCGTCGAGTAGATTTTGCCCACCCGCCTCACCGTGTAAACTGCGGCTAAACACAGTGAAGTACAGGGTGAGTTGACGCTCTTGCACGACCATGCCGATGTCTTCCAGTTTTTTGTACTTGCCGCCTTGGTAGGCAATCAGTACCGCGCCTTTTGGGTGCATGAATCGGTACGCTGCTGGATTGTCGGGGAATAACTCCACTGAAATATCAGACAATGCCTGCTGCACATGCAGGCGCACACTGTCAAGGATGGTTGCGGTCGCGCTCATCAGTAGCCCTCTAAATTCATCTTGGGTTGGGCACGCACTTGATACGCGCCCGACTCAGACTGCAAACGTTCGGTGGCGTTTGCACCAGTACCGTCGCCCTCATTGGTGGCGCGGATGCCTAATTGCAATTTACCGTCACGGATGGACTCCAATAACTTGATGCTGTTTTTATAAGCATCCTCGAGCGACTTGGGAAAGTCTGCCGTGTTGATGCGACGGCGGTGCAACCAATGACGCGCAATGTCCGTGCACAAAGCATTGAGGATGGACGGTACAGACTCAAGTGGCAAGGTGTAACGCCCCATCAAGTAGCCGTCTGCCAACTCGCACGCGTACTGAATCGACTTGTCCACAATGCTCCAGTTCGGCTCGGTCTGAGCGGTCATGGGGTCATCGTTGGACAACTGCGCCAATTCAAGCAGGCTCATTGCATCAGTTAGGTCGGTGCGCGTCAGGTACATGCTTAGGCTTTCGGTTGCTTCGTGGTTGATTTGGTTGCAGGTTTAGCAGGTTCAGTCACCGTTTCAGTCTGAGGTTCTGACGCTGCAGGAGGTACTACGGGTTCTGCATCCGCTGGCGGTGCTGTCGAATTGGGTGCTTGGGGCACGTCATCCGCTTTCGGTTCGTCGTCTGTGACGGTGGCGGGTGGCTCGTCGCCCTCAACTTTGGTCACCTTGACGTATGCCGATGCGGTCTTGTACTGCGCTTCTGACAACTTGGCAGTTGCACCCGCTTCGATGCGAAAATCAGCATTATTTTTATCTTTGAGGATGAGCGCAACCAAGGTCACGACGTGATAGATTTTGTTTGATTTTGACATGATGATTTTTTAACCCTTCAGTAATACGCGGATGAGGTCGCCCACTTGAGTGGCAGCGTCAAGTGCTGTGCCTGCGGCTTCTTGCCCAGGCGCGGGAGTAATTGCCAAGCCTTGCGCGTCTGGGGTGACTTTACTGCCCACGGCAATTGCGCCGCCTGCTTCAACGATGGTGATGCCTTGCACCTCTACGGCGGCAACATCACCCGTATCGGCCGCGTATGGGCTTACGCCGAGGACTGGTTCGCCTTCGTTTGCCTGAACGTTGGCGAAGTTGACGAAGCGGTTTTCAGCCCACGCGCCTGCGGCGATGACGCTCATAACTAATACAATGTGTTTGGTTGGTCGTGCCATTTTTTACTCCTAAAATTTAATGGAATTCTGAGGACTCATAGAGGCTTCATGCTTTGCCCCTATGAGTTGCTACAGTGATTTATTTGGTTGTGACTTTGTCAAACAGGTAGCCACCTTCGCCGCCAACCACCGCCGCTTTGCGGATGTCGGTGTAGCGCACGAACTGCACCTTGCCACCCACGCCGTCATAACGATCTACCACTGGCATACCACGCTTACGGAATGTGTAGCCAAACGATGGCACGGTCTCATCGCCGCCGTTGTCGCCCGATTTAGGACGAATCAACAAAGATGCAAAGTCGCCCCAAATATCAACAAAGTCTTTTTTGTTCGGTGACGATACCGCCTCACCCGCAATGATTTCGTCCACCTCGAACAAGGCTTTTAAGTGCTCCATCGTGAGCATTTTTAGGCTGGCAATACCTAACAAAGCCATGAGTTGAGGGTGGTACTTCAGCGTGTTGAGCACGCTCGCCCCCATGACCATGATGTTGGGCTTTTGTCCCGTGCGCAGTCGCACCGATTCTTTCGCGTCGGATACGGCTTTTTGTGGGTTGGAGTTCGGGGAACTCCATTGGTTGTCACCTGTCAATGTGGTCGACAAGCCAGTGCCATAGACTGATTTGGTCTGCACCATTTTTGCAATCTGAATTTCTTGGCGCAACTGAATACCCGATGTGACACGGCGGGTGGCTTTGGCTTTTTCATCAAACATCGATTCGGCTTGCTCGCGGTAATCCACGCCTGCTGCTAAGTCGTGCTCTTCGAGTACGACTGGCAAGTTATTCGCGGTATCCAAGGTAATGATGTTTGACTCTGCGCCGACTGCACGCTCGGTATCATATTCAACAAAAGACGCTTTGCCGAACACGGGCACTTTGAAACCCTCTTTTTCTTGAAAAACCACTGGGAATAATTGCTCGCCAATAAATCCCGCTTGACGATAGCCAACCGACAGGTTGGTCAAGACTGGGTCAACTTGGCGTAACGCTCGTAAATGTGCACTCATTTGATTTCCTTTAAAAGTAGACAACTCTATGTGATGCGATTGCTTTGGGTTAATGTGAATTGATTAAGCGGTACGGCGTGCCGCATCTTCGTAACTGATGCCTTCAGATTTAGCCAGGGCAGTCGCTCGGTTGTGGTGCGCCAATGCGTCGGGGTCTGAGGCCTCGCCAAAATCTGCGGTACTGTGGCTGTGGGTCATACCCGCTTTATCTGCTGTGGCGTGCTCGCCAAAAATACTGGCGGCTTTCGTACCACTGAGCATCGAGCGCACTGCATCGGCAAGGGGTTTCTTGTCGTCCCCCTCACCGAAGTCTGCCGTGGTGTCGTTCGGATACTGGATAAAGTCCAATACTTGGGTCACGATGCCTTTGTGCGCGGGTGGCAATTTGCCGTCCTTGGCCAGACCTTCTGCAAAGTCTGCATTGGCTTTGTGGGCGGTGGCACGTTCGGCTTTTGCCTGAGCGGTTTTTAAATCGTTCAGTTCTTTTTCAGCCTTGTCGGCGCGAGCAATCGCGTCCAATTCTGCTTGGGTTTTTTCCATTGCTGGGTTCTCCTTTGGGTTGGGTGGGGTTGATGAGGGTGTTTCAATTTGTTGGGTTATAGTGATGGGCGGTTGATTGCCCGCGCTTACTGGTGGGGTGGTTTCTGAAAATGCAGGGTTCAAAATATCACCGTGCTTGGCACGCTCATTGGCAATGGTTTCATTCATAGACTCGATTTCCCAACTCGGTATCACGCGGTCGGCTTCGTCTTGGCCAAACTTGGCTATCATCCAGTCGCGTATGCGGCGGAACAAACTGGAGGCACGCTCCTCGACGTACTCAGAAAACTCGACACAGCCGTCACTGTCGGCGAAACTCACCGCGCCCATGCCTTTGACCGATGGCGGTACCGCGCCGAGCAGTCCTACGTGGCGTAAATACCATTTACCAGGCACGGGGTTTGCTGGGTGAGCGGGTGGGTAGAAACTGGCGGATACTTTTTTGTATCTTTTGGCGTTGACCAAACCCTTAACGCCGTCGTCAACTTCTTTGAAGTCGGCGTATAACTCACCAGCGTTGTCTGCTTTGAGTTTTTCTGCCCAGCCCCAAGCGGGGTCATCGGTTTTAGGATGTCCAATCACCAAGGGGGCTTCGTGTTTAGTCGGGTCGTAGCATTCAGCGCACTCGAGCACGTCGGCGGCGGTGATGTCATACGCTGTGCCATTCTCAGCAATGCGGCGGCCAGCCTTGAATATCTGAATTGAATTTGCGGCTGTGGTTGTAGCGTTGGTTGTTGCTTGTTGAGTAGACATCGTGTGCACCTGAGACCTGTGGGGTTATCAATGGTGCTATTGTCGGCACGGTGCGCTGTTAGTTCATTTAATGCGCGTTAAAAAGTCAATCAGCGGGTAATTTTATAAAACCGATTTAAACGGTCTGTGTGCGTTTTTTAGGGTGTATCTATGCGATGTTACTTTTAATTATTTTTATCGGCACGTAACCCCGTCAGGTCAATTCCTGACGCTATGTCTGAGATGGATTTATTCTGTGAACAGTTTGTTTTGGCGTTTTTCTAATTCGCGCTCTTGCATCATCTTGACGACGCGGTACACATGCTGCACGGTGAGGTTGTACTCTTTGGCCAGTTGCGCGTGGTTGCGTCCATTGAATTTATCCCATATTTCAAGGTCACGCGCGGACAGTTGGCCGCTGTGGTTTTTTGGGATGTAAATCAATTGCCCGCCCCAGTTGCTGGTGATGTACTCGGCGACCTGCACGCCGATGGCGTGAGCATTCACTGGGTCGATTTTCAGTTCTGTCAGGCGTGCTGCGACTTGGTCTTGTAGGTCTGTGACCAATTCGGGTATGCGATCGTCAGCCATTGTTGACTCCTTTGATTTTTTGCTGGTACAAAGCCAGCGCACTGTCATACTCAGACTTGGCGCAGGTCAACACATCAATGCGGGTGTGGATGCGGATATTCGATACGATGGTACGACGCGGGACTTTGTTCACGTCAATAGGTAGCCCCATCAGTTCTATAAACGGCTTTAGGCGCGTGCGCTCCTGCCATTTTTTCAAGGTCTCAATCACGTCGGATGCTTGGTCAAATGTTAAAAATTTGGGATGCTCTTTGCCGTCGGTGATTTTAGCAATGCGGGCAATATACGCGCACATGGCTCGCTCGCTACTGTCGCGCACTGCGCCAAACTCGTGCAGGTCAAGCCATTGCCAACGGATTTTTTTCACCTGATCACGGTCTTGGTTGACAGGGATGTCGGGACGTTGTTTGGTTTTAGTGGGACGTGCTGGCTTGCGGACTTTGAAGCCCGATGCTTTCATTCGATCAAGTAGAAGTTTGCGTTGTTTGTAATCCAAATCAGCCGATGAGTCGGTTGCTCCTTTACTGGCAGCGCGAATCGCGGCGCGGTAAGTATCCTCATCCCAGCCGAGTTGTTTTTTAGCAATGTGGATTTGCGACAGTTCGGCTTTGCGAATGTCTTGTAGGGTGCGGGGTTTGGTCATTTTCTCACTCCGTCAACAACCTTCGTGACACTGCCAATTTCGGGTGGTACAAAGCCTCCTTTGGGCGCAAACACGTTTGCAAAAACACCTGTTGGTTCTGTTGCTTCTGGTAACGTTTTCTTGTCGAGTGTTCGCCAAGGGTGTGGTTTTTTTGCGGTGGACTCGCACATAGGCACGGTTAGACTGGCAGCGGATTCTAAAGAGTCTCCCGCTGATTCTATTAAATATGCACCGATTTCTAATGCTGCCATCGCATGTTCAGGCGTGATTTTTCCTGCATTTAATGACCGCATAGTTTCTAACAACTCAGCCTGTGAGCCTTTGATAACCGATGCACCATCAAACATATGCAACATTTGTTTCATTTCGTACCTTTTAGGTCGCACGGCTTTTAGTTTAAGTTCCCATAACTTGCTTCGCACAGTTGCTACACCTCTACCTAAATGTTCTGCCAATTCAAAAGCCGTTGATTGATTGAAATTGTTTTTAAGATACTGAACATCTTGCTCAGTCCATTTTATCCGTGCCATACTGTCCATCCTTTCTGTGTGTAATCAACTCACTACAGCCCACGGAAACTTACGGTAAACATGGGCTGGGTCAGGTGACTAATTGACTGACTTTTTCAATTCAGCGGACGGCTTGAATTTAATTGCATTCTTCGCTTCGATTTGAATGGTCTCGCCAGTCTGAGGGTTGCGTCCTGCACGTGCAGCACGCGGCTCCACACGGAACGCACCAAAACCAGCAAATGTGGCATCTTCTTTGGCAGACAATGCGCCTGCGATACCCGTAAATACCGCATCAATGACGCGTTCGGCTGACGCTTTGGATACGTCTGCCGTTTCTGCTACGTGGTTGATTAAGTCTTTCTTGTTCATGTGTTGCTCCTTAGTTTGTTGTCCAATCGGACGGGTTGATAAACATGGTTTGCTGCGCTTGCTTTACTGCTCTGTTGTACTGGGTGTTGCGCTCGTCCCAGTATCGGGCTTTGGGTCGGGCTTGCCCTGTAAGTGTCGGCGACCTGTGCCTCTCTTGGTATGACTTGGGCTTAGACTTGCACGCCCTGGATGGCGCGGTGTGGTTTTGTTTCTCATCGTTACTCCTTATTTATGTCCAAATGGACGTGTTAAAAATCAATGTTTATTGTGTTTTTATCTCAACGTCTGGGACAACGGATTGAGGCTTGAAAATGATTCGATAGTGAAATGGATCAACCGTAGAACTTTCAATCTGTTCGGCGAAAAAAGTCACGTTGTCCGATAACCCTAAAAAATGTTTTTTGTACCTGCCAGCTCCTTGCTTGCAAGTCACAGTTAGTTTTCCAGCACTGTCGTTATTTCCAAGTGAACAAAGACCTTCAATCGTTAAGATATACTCACCAGTCACGCCGTTATAAAAAACAATCCTACGATTAACTTCAAAATTGTCAGCGGCTTGTGAAAGGTTGCTTGATGCAATATCCGCATCACTACAAGCAACGACAGTCAACCCAATAAATAACGCTAATAAATAATTTTTGATTTTCATTACACATATCCTTGCGTTGTATCCGAATAGTTAATAGATTAGTTAATGCACGAAAATCGTCCAATAACTTCGAAAATTTGCAGTAGTTGAATAATGAGCAAGATAATGCTTGGGATCATTAAGATACGGCAGGCAATGCATCGTTTGTCTTTTTTCTGTTTCATACCTCTCTCCTTTAGTTGTGTCCAAATGGACGGGTTAAAAATCAATGCTTGGTTATTGCCACAGTATTTGGTGCTGTTGCTGGCATTGGATGTCCAACACCGTGTTCGTCTCTTACCAGTACAATGCTGATAGGTTCGCAGTGTGCACCAGTCCAAGTCACGCATTGCCTACCGTCCTCCCAATAAAAGCGCATTTCATTATTTGCGGGCAAGGTAGAGAGGACGCACAAGATGGCATTTCGTGGCTCTGCGTCACTCATCACACACCATCCAACTCTTGCTCATGCGGTTCAATCACGAATTCTTCATCACCGCTGTTAATCGTGATGCCCGCAATTCCTGTGACCGCTTTTGGCTCGGCAAGGATGGCATCTTTGTTGACCTCTTCCTTGGTGCGGATGAAACGTTGCAAGCCATTGGCTTTGAGCATTTCAATGACTGCTTCGATTTTGCGCAGTCCAACGCTTGGCGGTTTAGCGCGCCACTTCACTGTTCCCGTGACGAAATCGGCAAATTTGACCTTGTTGTTGTTTGTAATCGTGGCGCGGTTGGCTTCGCACCACACATGCACGCCTGCTTGCAATGCTTCAATGCGCTTATTAATAGGGTCCGCTTCTAAAGCATACTGCTCTTGCAAAACCGCAATACCATCGTTCATGGTCGCTGCCAATCGTGTGCGTTGGCGTGTCAAGTCACCGATAACGCGAATGTGCTCGACGACTTCATCGCTCGACTGTGGGGCTTGCACAACGAGGGCTTTGGATTTAAGTTTCTTGGTTGCCATTTGGTTTTACTCCTTGGTTTCTTTGGTTAGGGTTTGAATATGGTCTTCTAAGTTGTTCAGTACGCTGATAATCGGTTCCAGTGCTGGCACGGTTTTATACGGCATGCCGAATATTGGCAATTTGCGTTCTACCTCCGCTTGTGGTGGTAGCAATTCTCTTGCTTGCCCGATGGCGTCATACAGATCAGTGTGTAACTGGCGCAGGATGACAGCGGTCATTTCTTTGCTCATGGTGTCCTCTCATTGGTTGGGGTCAAGTTGTTTAATTTGTTCGTCCATTTCACGCAACGCCGCGCGCAAAACAGACAGGTCGGGGCAAGAGGTGTACTGCTCGCCGATGGTTGGGCGATACTCTTTAATCATCGAGGCGGGCATGATGCGTTCCATTTCGTTGACCGCATTAGTCACGTATTGGTGCGCATGGCGCAGGCATTCGGCTTTGAGTTTGTTTGGTAGTGTGGGCGTTGCCATAGTTGTTCCTTACATTCGTTTAAATACGTTTTTCTGAGCGGCGGCGATACGCGCTTTGCATCGCTTGACGTGTTCGGTGTCAACCACAGGGTCAGGCTCAGGAAGCATGGGTTGTGGCGACAGTGGTGGCAATGCTTTGAGCACTTGCGCAGGACTTGGCCAAGTGTCAATCTCAGCGATCACTTTGCCAAACGCGGCGCGTAATCGGGGTGTGTCTCTGCCTCGCTCCCAGCACCGAGTATTCATAAATACTTCTAACCACACATCAGCAACCGCATTGATGGTGTCGTTGGCTGGCGAATTGCGCAGGCGCAGTATCAGCAGTCGCTGCAGTCCGCTTATGACACAATCTTCCAGCCATGCAGGTGTGTGCATGTGTGCTCTCATGATTGGCTCCTACGTTTGCGTTGCTCTAATTCCATCACCGCTTTTGCCGTGCCTGAACGTGGTGTGGTTGATGCAACTGAGTTGTGCTGATGCACCGCCAAATCATCTGTACCGCGCGCCTGTGCTTTGGCTTGCTCTGTGACAATGATTTCAAACAAGTAGCCGTGTGACTTCATGGGTAACTGCAACTTTCCATTTTCACGCGCCACCAGCATCTGCTCAATCGCCATGCACCACACGTCATGCGGTGCGTCATACACTTTGCCGTCGCGCTCAATGCGCTGCGTTTCGATGGCGGGCATGAGTTCGCCAAGCAGGGTTGCCACGCGTGACCATGACAATTTACGACTCACTGGGCGAAACAGCGCGAGGTAGCGCACGAGCAATTTCCCAAGTGGCGTAATCGACAGTGCAAGTTGCAGGCTTTGTGCCGCAGCGTCGTTATCGATGATGGCATCAAGGCTCATTTGCGCACCGCAGGATGGGCATCGGATTTCCATCATGTCACCCGTTTATGAAGATTTGGCAAAGCAACCAAATGCGAACCAATTGCCATTGCGACCACACTAAACAATGGCAGCTCGAAGCGGTCAAAGGCTTCATCCATAGCACAGCCTGTACTGAGGTAACTGCCAGCGTATTCATGCACTTTGCATTTGCTATCGACGACGCGAACGCGACATTGAATGAGGGTTGATTGTTGTGCCATGTCACACCCCGCTTTCTTTGTCAGCAACACCTGAACGAATTGCCAATCGGCAGATGCCTTCCCAGTTCATTACGTATTGCTTTTTGGTTTCATTACAGGTAATCACAGGCAGACGTGTAAACTCAGTTGACGACATCTGCAGGGTGATGCCATTGAGTTCGTCCTTTGCTTCACCCATTGCTGTATGCAACCCAACGATTCTATTGGGTGGTAGCACTTCACCCAACGAAATCAAGAAGCCTTTAATCTCACGATTTTTACGACGAGCGTTTGTCAACTCACGGATGAGTGCGTTAACCAACTCATCAGTGTTGCGTGTGTTGTCAACCACGCCACTAATAAACGCTTCCTCATCATCAAACTCTTGCCGCTTATCCTCAGGCAGTGATTGACGCAATTTTTCAAGTTTTCCTTTGATATGTGGATTCATCTCACACCCCCATTACCGTGTCACCCGTCACGCGCTCTTGCAGGAGCGAGGCGGCTTCGTTCATCGATGCGCTGACGAGGTTATTGACTGCCAGCGGGTAGAGCAAGCTGGTGGTATCAACGCCTGATTTAACGCGGTTGCGTACCGTTAATCGCTCAGCGATGGCTTCAATCGCGGAATCGTCCAATACGTCTTTCACGTCTTTGCCTACCCGTGCGAATTTGAATTTGAGGTACTGCGCCAGTCGCCCGTCATCCAAGGGTTGCAGGGTGATGAGCTCGCAGCGTTGCACCACTTCGCGCACGTGGGGGTTGTTCTCGGATAGTTTTTGCGCGAGTTCGGTTTGCCCAATCAGGATGATGCCGAGCAGGCGTTCAAAGCCATTTTTGAGTTCAAAAAATCGTTTGAGGTGTTTGAGCGTGGGCAGTGGCATACCGTGGGCTTCCTCAATGATGAGCACGTGTTTATTGCCCGCGCGTGCCGACTCTTGCAAGGCCTTATGCACTTGGCGAAAGCGGGCTTCGGGGCTGCGCTTTGGGTTTGTCCCTGGTGCGACGGCTTCGAGAATGGCTTCCGCGATGTGGCTGGCTTTGAGGGTTTTTCCCTTGATGTCGTTGTCCTCCATCGCCAACACATACGGTTCAATGATGACCACGGGGCGATTTTCACGCGCGACGCGGTCGATTAAATCCTCACGCAGCGTGGTTTTACCCGCGCCACTCTCGCCGACCACGGCGATAAAGCCGCCGTGCATGGCGGTTTGTAACATGCCTTCACGCACGTATTTGATGTCGCTCGATGCGAACACGTCATCGGCTGTGCGGATTTCGTCGGCAAAGGGTGTGCGGGGCAAGCCAAAGTGTTGCTTGGCCGCTTGTGTTAGGTTTGCATTTCGTAGTAACATGATGTCGTCCTTTTCTGTAGACGTTGGTGGGACGGGTGTCAATTCCTGTGGCTGTGAGAGGTTCTCAGGAATTTTGATACCCTTGCTGGTTAAAAAATTGATGATGCGCGTGCGTAATTCGCTCGCGTTTTTTTTCGGCCATTTCCCGTGATTGACCACTTGGCTCATCATGGGGCGCGAGCAGTTGACCGCAATTGCCATGTCGGCAAGGCTAATGCCGAGGGCTTCTATAACTGGTTTAAACGTGGGCTTTACGGTAGGTTTGAGCGTTTTCATTCGTGTGTCCCTGTTTTGAGTACTTTAAGATGCGCTGTACGGTAGATTGCGTCGTACACCGCGCCCACTTCATCGGCAGCAATCCCCTCAGGGTGATGGGCTTTTAGATACGCTGCTGCGACTGCCCAGTCTTTGCCGTCCGCGTCTGCGCGGGCTTTTATTTGCTGGGCGGTCTGGACAAAGTTCAGGCGTGGGCTGACCACTTCCATGCGGTTGTAGTCCGACGGTGTGCCTGATTTGGGCATGTAGATGCGGTTGTCGTTTTCAATGGTTTTTTCTTGGTGCGCGTAGGGGTCAATGCGCCCGCCGAAAGGTAGTGCGTTGGCTTTGCGTTTCGTTGCCACTTCCTCTGCTGTATTCGCGCCGTAGGTGAGTTTGTCCAAAGCCTTGAGGTTGGTTTGTGCTGGGGTGTCCGCGTGGGCGCGGTATTGCTCGCCTATCACCACCGCATCCTGTGCAAAACCGCCTTCGTTGAACTGGATAGGTTCAACGACGTGCCAGCATTCTTTACCCGCCGCGTCAATATAGGCGACCTGCGCTGCGTCCTCGCGCCATGGGTTTTTTGCCACCATGACCCATTGTTTGACCATGACGTTGGGTAAGTCTTTGACCGAGTACTCATGACCGCCGAATTTGATTTCAAGGAAGTCATTAACGCGGGCTGGTTTCGGCGCACTCAATGCCAAGTCACGGCAGTGCGCCGCTGGCGGTGCGATGATGAGTTGCTCGGTAGTGATGGTGTTCCAAACGCTGTAACGGGTCTTTTTGTGGCGGCTGTGGATTTCTGTGCTGTTGTAGTAGCGCATCCAGCCCTCGGCGAGGGTATTGAGCTGGTCGATGTCACGCACTTCAACAAAGCGCAAGCCTGATTCAAACGCGGTCTCGACGATGTCGTTGCCTTTCTCGACTTGTCCTTTTGCTCTTGGTGCTTTGGGTTTGTTAATCTGTACATGGATGCCTAATGCGGTGCATAGGGTCTTGAACGCTGCGCTGGTATTCGCACTGCCTGGGTCGAGCATGACCATCTGCGGTACGCCACGGATCGGGTCGCGCGTTGGGTCGCGGGTGAGTTCTGAAGCCGCGCCCATCATGTAAATGAGAAAATCGCTGATGTTTTTCGCATTTTCGCCGCCGTAGTAATATCGGGTAACGACAGTGCCGCTGTAATGGTCTGTGCCGACGTAGCGCCACACGCGGTCTGCCATGATGTTGACCAAGTTTTTTGGCTTGTTTTTGTAGAATTCGTCGTGCGCCATGACGTGTAGCCCAGTTTGTTTATCCGTGCGTGGCAAGTAGTAAAGCACGCACAATGACGGGTCGATTTGCCAGACGTGGTTCGGGTGTTTGGACTGCATGTGTACCGCTGGTGCTGGGGCAAGGGCTTGGTCAGGGTGCAGGTTGTACTCGCGCAGTGCCCGCGCCAGCGTGCTTTCAGACAGTGGCACACACACGCCGTCCGCGTCCACCGACTCGGCGCGTATCATGCCGTTCGCACGGAGCATGGTGGCGGCGCGGCCTATGGTCATGATGCGTTTGCCGTTTTTTCGTGCGCCTGAGAGTACGGTGGCACTGATGAGCTGGGCTTCATTGAGCGGCAGTGTGACGTTGCCTGCGTCTGCTCTGCGGCGGCGAGTGGGTTGCACGGTGACTTTCTTTAGGTATCGGTATAGTTTGTCCATGCTCCAGCCCAACTCCTGCGCTTGCGCGGACAGATAGGCGGTTTTGTCACCATGCCCGAGCGTCGCCGCTGTGGCGGCAATGCTCGATAGTCTTTCGGTCAATGCGGGGTTGTTCATGATTGGCTCTTGGGTTGGGTTGGATGGTGATTATGCTTGGTCAGACGGGTTGGCGGCTTCTGCCTGCTCTGCCTGCACGGCTTTCACCCATGCGGGGATTTCGTCCGTCGGGGCTTCGCGCGGTAGGGCAAAGGTCTCACGCAACGACTCGGCAGCGCGGATGATTTGATTGATGCTGCCGACCATGGCGGGGGTGTGATCCATGCCGTGCGCTTGACCGTGGGCGATGAGTTCATCACAGACTTGGCGCATTTGGTACACCTCGGACATGGCCGCCACTTCTTTTGCGCCTAATTTGAGGCGTAATTCTTCGGCAACATCGACGGGGTCAAGTGCTTTGGTCTTGCGCCGTGCGCGGATGAGTTGCTCGTTGAGCTCGTCAATTTTGGCGGTTTTGTCGCCTGATACTTTACGCGCGGCATCCACGTCCTCGCGGGCTTCTTTGAGGGCAGCGCGGAGTTCGTTGCGCGTCATGCGGTCGATGTCGTCCAGTGTTAAACCGTTGACAGTTTCGCCCTCTGCCAATGCCGCTAAATCGTCGTCGTCCTCGGACATGAGTTCAAAGAGTTTTGATTTACCAAGGGCAATCAGTTTGGGGGCGGATTTGAGTAATTCTGGGCTGCAGAATTTGACCGTGGCTTGTATCATTCGGCGTGCCGATACTGGCGCAATATTAAATTCTCGCTGTACGGTTTCTTGGAAGTAGCCGTGTGGCATGTGTTCTTTGAGCACCACAAGAATGCGCCCGAATTCAAAGAATGCGTCCTGTGCTTCTTGGAATTTCATGCGTCCGCGCTCGATGAAAACCTTCTCATCATAGACTTCGCCATTTGCCCATTGACTCATGACTTCCATGCTGTGGCGTTCTGCAATTTCATTGCGTTTTGGTTCTTCTGGTTCTAATAATTCAATATCTGACATGATGGTTCCTTTTTTTGCTTTCTTCAAAACGCTCGCTGGCGAGCGTTTTGTAATTAATTCTCATTTGCGATTATGGTTATAGATGACGGCTTCCTTTGTCCACGCGCATACCTAATTCATCCATGCGCTGGCGTATCATCATTTCATCGCGGTGGTAGCGTTCGGCGATTTGCAGCATTTGCACGCTGTAGCCAAAGCGTCCATTGTCCAAGCGTTGTACCAGTCCTTCAGCGATGAGGTCATCCAAGTCACGACTGACATAGACGGGTGATATGTTCAGTGCGTCTGCGATGTCTTTGTTGCTGATGCCCACAAGTGGGTGCGCTTTGAGGGCTTTGAGCACTTTGAGTATTCGGCTGCCCTTGATGCTGGCTTTGCTTGTCATTTGAAAATCCTTATTTATATGTACTGTTTATGTACTGATTTGATACAATGCAAACTAAGCGACTTCACTGTGCGCGGGCTTGATGCCTAATGCCACTGCGCAATCGTGGGCTTTGCCATATTTGGCTTTGCTGATGCCGTTTAGCACGCGATTGATGAGCCATTTGGGATAGCCAATTTCTACCGCCACTTGGTCATAAGTTTTACCCTGCGCGATGATGCGGGCTTTGGCTGCTTCGCGTGCTTGTGCGTATGGGTCGTTGTTTTTCATGTGGTTCACCTTTAATTCAATGGGGTATTCATGGATGGCGTGCAATATGTTTGTTCTCAATGCGGACACTTTATGCCCGTAGTTCACCACCGCACCAAGGGCAAGTGGACGGTGACGCGTGACCCATCACTGTGGCAGCGGTGTGATAAATGCGGCTGCTTCGGTGTGCCGGAGCAGTTGCTTCGTCCAGGTGAGCCGCTATCGCGTCATGCTTATTGGATGTTTGCCAGTTGCCCGAATGCGTATGAGTGCAGCCTGCACGACCAGTATCGGTCGGACTGTGAAGAGGGTCAGGTGATGCAAAAGTGCTTTGTGGCAGTTCATGCTGAACTTGATATAGCCAACCACCGTTTAGCGGAGTTAATTGAACTATTGCGCCCGCCTCGGCATGAGGGGTTGAATACAGACAGTCATTGATAGACACTGTTTTATCGGCAGATACGCATCGGAGTAGTGTGCGCGGTTTGGGATTTGCGTATCTTTCACAGCAGGCTTCTTTGATGATGTGATAGACCTGCGCCACAGGGATGCCGTATTTTGTTGCCAATTCCATGTGGTTGCACCCGTTGAATTCCGTGAGCATTTGGCTGGTCAGAGTAGTTGCTGGGTTCATTTTTTTATCCTTTCGGTGAAGTAATTAAAAAGGCTTTAAGTAGTTCATGGGTGTATTATGTTGCAGAATTCTGCAACTGTCAAGAGGTGATTGAATGTTTCTGCAATTTTTTGAAAGACTGTTCCATTTTCGTGAGTCGCTTGGTATAAGCCAAGATGAAATGGCTAAAAAAATCGAAATGTCGAAGAGGTCGTATTGTGCTTACGAACTGGGCGAAACAGCACCCAGCGCAAAATTACTCACCGCGCTCGCTGCCATGGGTGCTGATGTAGGTTATTTGCTCACTGGTATTTCAACAGTGCCGATGAAAGCTGAGGATTCTTTATCCAAGCGCGAGCAAGCCGTGCTTGACCACTACCGCAATACGGACGAAGTGGGACGCAGTGCAATCGAGCAGACAGCCTCTGCTTTGGCGCAATCTTCGCAAAAAGCGACAGGCAAAAAACGCGCGTAAATTTTTATTCCAATATCATGAGGGTGAACCGTGAACAAATTTTTTATAATTTTACTTGCAGTATTTTTAACTGCCTGTGGCGGTGAATCAACACCTACAGCGTCTAAGTCCGCAGTACCTAAGCCCGTAGGTGATGAGTTCGATGGGTTGAAGTTGGCATACATTCAATTGGAACAAGGTACGGTTTCATGTGATACAAAAATAATTGACCAGTGGTCATTTGTCGGCTGTCGTTTTATTTCACTGGATGGAAAGAGTGCGCCGCAGATTTGGTATTACGATAATCAAAAAGACAAGGTCAAACGATTTTACGCATTCACTGGCAATGCGCGTGGCAAATACTCTGCTCGTTTGAAAAGTAATGCCTTGTTGGGTGATTATGCGGATGCCTTTGGCTTACCTATCCCTAAAAATATGGATATGACTAAAATTTTGGAGGCTTTTCAATAACTCGAAAAGTAGTGCGAAAAAACGCGCGTAATTTTAGAAAGGATAGCTTATGAAAGCAGAACGCATCCCTCGGTTTATCGAACAGTGGCATAACCTCATGGAAGCCCGTGACACGCACCCCTACGCTCTTTGGCGAATGCTTGAGCCTGTGGCTCTGCATCCTGCTTGTGGTGAACTCAATAATAAAGCGTGGCGCGTGGATGGCGCAGAATTGTCGCGAGTGATTGACGAGCATTTGAACGCTGATATTGATACCTGTCGTTGCAAACTTTTGGGCGTTACTCAGTCGCGTCTTGGGCTTAACGGTATGGTGGTGATGGATTGATTGTTTTTTAGAAAGGGTTAAACCATGAATAATTTTGAATTATTGCGTGCCTTTGTGCTTCAAAAAACAGGCAAACACATAGATGAGGCTCAACCTATCATGCTGAATGGTAGGCAAGTACTGGAAGTTTTGTGGCCGATGAATGAGTTATTTTCCACTCGAATCCATCAAATAAACTCATTGGCGTATGATGCTCATTTTGAAGTAGAGGCAGATGAGGCTATCCGTAGCCTTGTCTTTGATGGCAAGGCTTGGGATAATGTATCTGCACAGGCATGGCGTGTGTTGTTGGAGCGGCATATTCAGTCTATGATGCTCGCATTGTCTAACGAAATGCACGGCAATGATCAGTTCGTACCTTTTCCTAATACCTTATCTGATGCTCAGATGCTAAGCGTTGTACAGATTTTCTTAATGTATCAAATGACTCTGCCTTTTCCATTGAGTGAACAATCAGAGCGCGAAGGTCTTTTAAAAACGATAGGTTCATCACTGACACGCCAATAGTTTGCACTTGCCACGTTTGTTTTTGTTGGTTCATTGTTTTCTCCTTTTTCGATGATGTCATATTCTAAGCCACGCCTATTCGCGTGACTTTTTAATCCACATTAAAAGTTAATTTTCCGCCCCCATCCGATAATCCCTGCCATATAGAGCAGGGATTTTTTATTGTTCCCTGTGAATTGGAGATTGCGGATCAAGTCCGCAATGACACGATTTTTTTGCAATGACACGATTTTTTTGCAATGACGTTGTTTTATTTCTCAGGGGGAAGCATGACAAAACAAGTGGATTTACCTTGGATTACAGAGGCGCGTAAGTTCGTGGGTTTGACCGAGATTCCAGGCAAGCAGCACAATCCAACCATCGTGAATTGGTTGAGTACGCTCCGTGCATGGTGGTCGGATGATGAGACGCCTTGGTGCGGTACGTTTGTCGCGCATTGCTGCCGTGAGGCTGGGCGTGATGTGCCTGCGAATTGGTTTCGTGCTTTGGCGTGGCAGGATTATGGCGTGCGTTTGGATAAGCCTGCTTATGGTTGTATCGCGGTGTTTACTCGCATGGGTGGCGGTCATGTGGGCTTTGTGGTTGGGCGTGATCGTCAGGGCAATATTATGGTGCTGGGCGGTAATCAGGGTAATCGTGTGAGTATTGCTCGCTTTGACCCTGCGCGTGTGTCGGCGTATGTGTGGCCGTCTAATGGTGGCGTGGGGATGTCGCCTGCGCGTGAGCGGTTTAATTTGCCGTATTTGGTGGCAGGCGGTGCGTTGTCAACGAATGAGGCTTGAGTGGTTCACAAGGAGATTGCGGGTCAAGCCCGCAATGACGGAGGTGATGGCGATGACTTTTGAGGGTTGGGACGGTTGATATGAAAAATCTTAAAAAGTGGTTGGCGGGTTTGGTGAGTAATCCTGTGACGGGTGATATTTCACATACGAAACTATGGGCAAACGTGGCCGCCTGTGTGATGACGGTGAAGTTTGCGCGGATGGATGTGCCACCGCTTGACCTTTGGTGGGCGTTTGGCACGATGGTGGGCGGTTATGCGCTGATTCGCCGTGGAATTGCGGCTGCACAGCAGTTCGCGCCGCCTGTACCTGAGCCAAGCAATGAGGGGGGTAAAAATGTGGATTAGTGTGTTGGTTTTTTTGAAGCGCAATTGGATTGCGATTTTGGGCATAGTGTTGGGTGGGTTGGTTGGCCAATGGGTTTATTCGAGCATTTATAACCAAGGGTTTGAGGCTGGTCAGTCCAAGCAGTTGGTTGAGCAAAACGCCATTGTTGCCGATTATCGGTCGAAAGCCTTGGCTTCAGAGCAGGTGTATAGCGCACTGCTGGCGCAGGCTTTAAATGATGCCAAAGAGCGCGAGGTGTTTAGCCAGTCGCAGTCCATCATGCTGGCGAAATCAAATCAAGCACGCGCTGCGCTGTCGGCGCAATTACGAAAGGATGTGGGGTATGCGGTTATTCAAGATAAACAATTTGGGCAAGATGTTGTTAATAACTGCGTTGGCGGTCTTGGGCTTAACAGCTTGCGGCTTTACAAAAACGCCCTCGGTTATTCAAACGCCGATTAAGTCGGTACAGCAGGCGGTTTTGCCTTCGGTATCGGGTGAGTTGCTGGTGATTTACCCACGCCCTGCGCCGCCTGCGGATGGCTCGCCTGAGGCGTTGCTCAATCATGCGGTGGAGTATGGCGGCTGGGCAGCTCAGTTGGACGCGCAGGTCAAGGGCTGGCAGGCGTGGTATGAGCATCATTACAAAAATTTAAATCTAACCAAGTAGGTAATAAATGAGTGAACAAACATTCGGACAAAAAGCGGTCGGGCTGTCATTTAACCCGTCAAACGACGACAAGGTGGGTCAAATTAAACTCAAATCCGCTGAATTAATTGACCATTTAAATAACGAGCGCGAGGTTACTGACAATCAAGAGGTGAAACGTATGTTGTCTATTGCGATCACTGATTTGCAATCGGCTCAAATGTGGGCGGTTAAAGCCGTGACTTGGAGTTAATTTTGGCAGATGTAGCAGATAAAGCGGCCAGTCGTGAGGCGGAGTTTTTAGCCGAGGCTTTGAGTAAACATCAGCGACAGGCTCAGGGTAAAAGCTTGAGCCATTGTGAGGACTGCGGCGATACGATTCCACTGGCGCGGCAAAGGGCTATTCGTGGTGTGCGTTTGTGTGTTGCGTGTCAAACCATCGTGGAGCAACTCAATAAAGGTAAAAGATAATGAACGAAAAAACGTATATCGGTATTGAGTTTTGGCAGTTGCTTGGGTTTCTGATTATGATTTTTGGCGGGTATTGGGCGTTCGCAAAGATGATATTGGCGCAATATCAATCACAGCAAAAGGAGCGTAACAACCGACAAGATAAAATCAATGAGAACACCGAAAAGTTCAACAAGGATTATCTTGAGTTTCAGGCGCGTTTGCCGCTGACTTATGTACTGCGCGAGGATTACATTCGTGGGCAAGCCGTGCTTGAAGCGAAGATGGACGCGGTGCATGGTACGTTGAGTGAATTGTATAAATTGGAGAGTGTCAGAAAATGAGCACCAAAATGACTGTCAGCATGGAAAAAGCGCGGCGCGAGGGGATGCGCTGGTACATTGTCAGCACGTTGAATAAAGCACGACCACACACGACCAGCGAGGTGTTTTTGCTCGATGTGATGCGTGGGATTTATCCCGATGTGACCGCATTGGAGTTGCGCCAGCAGTTGGATTATTTGAGTGACCGTGCCTTGGTCGCGCTGAATAAGCAACCGCATGGACATTGGTTCGCAGACCTCACGCGCAACGGCGTGGACATTTCCGAATATACGGTGGATTGTCAGGCGGGGATTGCTCGTCCTGAGAAGTATTGGAGCGACTGATGGCGGCGCGATCAAGTATCGAATTATTGCCCGAAGAGGTGCGTCATGCGTTGGAACGCAGGCTGGCTGAATCGGGCTTTGCTAATTACACGGAATTGACCGAATGGCTCAACGCACAGGGCTTTGAAATCAGCCGCTCGGCGGTGCATCGTTTTGGGCAAAAGGTCGAGCGACGTTTTGCATCCATCAAGGCTTCTACCGAAGCGGCGCGTCTGATTGCCGATGGTGCGGCCGATGAGGGCGACACCCGCTCGGAAGCGTTGATGGCGATGTTACAGACTGAATTGTTTGATGCGTTGGTGGAGATTGGTGAGATTGATGATGAAAATTTATCACCTGTTGACCGCTTTGGTTTGATGGCGGGTGCTGCCAAAAATATTGCCCTGCTCACCAGTGCCAGCGCGAAACTTAAAGAGTATCAAGCCAAAGTGAAATCACGGGTGGAATCGGCTGCGGTTGAGGTCTCTAAGGCGGCTAAAAAAGGCGGCTTGAGTGATGAAGTTGCCGAGGAAATCCGCAAGAAAATTTTAGGTATTGCCCAATAATGCCCAGCAAAAAAACAACCCATCCATCCGAAAATCTCAACACGGCGGTCAAGCAAATCAGCCAAGTGTATCCGACAGCATTGTCGCGCACGCCGATGGCTCTGCTGCCGTATCAGCAACGCTGGTGCGCGGATACGTCACAGGTCAAACTGTGTGAAAAGTCGCGGCGTATTGGGCTGACGTGGGGTGAAGCAGCGGACACTGCACTACTTGCCTCGCGCACGAATGGCATGGACGCGTGGTATGTCGGTTATAACAAGGACATGGCGATTGAGTTCATACGCGACTGTGCAAACTGGGCGAAATTCTACGGCTTGGCGGCGGGCGAGATTGAAGAAACGGTCGAGGTGTTCAAAGACGGCGACGAGGAAAAATCTATACTCGCCTTTGTGATTCGCTTCGCGTCGGGCTGGCGCATTACGGCTCTGTCCAGCCGTCCGTCGAATCTGCGCGGTAAACAAGGTCGTGTGATTCTCGACGAGGCGGCTTTCCACGATGATTTGGGTGAATTGCTTAAATCTGCATTGGCATTGCTGATGTGGGGCGGTGAGGTGCACATTATCTCAACGCATAACGGCGTTGATAACCCATTCAATGAGTTAATCAACGACGTACGCGCAGGTAAACGTCCGTATAGCCTGCATCGCATCACGTTTGAGGATGCGATTAATGACGGGCTGTATGAGCGGATTTGTCTGCGCCGTGGCATTGACTGGTCAGAGCAAGGTCAAGTCAAATGGATAAAGGATATTCGTGATTCATACGGTGAGGCTGCCAGTGAGGAATTGGACTGTATCCCGAAAAATGGCGGTGGCAAGTGGCTCAATCGGGCACTCATTGAAAGCCGTATGTCACCTTACACCCCTGTGGTTCGACTCACTAAAAACGATGAGTTTGGATTGATGCCTGAACCTACTCGCCGAAAAGAGATTGACGACTGGATTGCCGATACCTTACAGCCGCTATTGGCTGAGCTTGACCCACTTAAAACCAGTTTCTTGGGTGAGGACTTTGGGCGCAGCGGTGACTTGACCGTGCTCGTGCCTTTGATTCAACAGCAAGGATTGCAGCAACGCCCGCCGTTCGTGGTGGAGTTGGGCAATATTCCTTTCAAACAGCAAGAACAAATTTTAATTCACCTGCTCAAAGGTTTACCCAACCTGCGCGGTGCGGCACTCGATGCACGCGGCAATGGCCAGTCATTGGCTGAGGCGGCGCAGGATGCTATGGGCAGCGTGGTTGAGTGTGTGATGCTCAGCGAGGCGTGGTATCGCGCAAATACAGCGCAATTCAAAGCTGCTTTGGAGGACGGTGATTTAGACGGCATCCCCAAGGACGATGATATTTTGACCGACCTGCGCGCTTTGGAAATCGTCCGAGGCGTGCCGCGCATACCCGATGTGCGTACCAAGGGCGGGGATGGTAATAAGCGACACGGCGATAGCGCAATTGCGTTTTTATTGGCGCATTACGCCAGCCGTGAATTGAATGATGCGCCAGTGACGGTGGCAAGTCGTCAACCTCGCGGCGGTGATAATTTAACAGCGGGTTATTGAGGATATTGACATGGCAAAGTTTAGACGAAAAAGTGTGCGCGTGAATGGCGGTAAAGCCAAAGGTGTGTCGTTTGAACAGTCGAATTTAACTGCACATATTGCTGTGGCAAACAGCCGTGCATTCGGTGGGTTTGGCGGGATGAGTTTTAATGGCTGGTTACCCAATCCTGACCCTGTACTGAAAAAATTGGGACGTGACATTGAGGTGTATCGCGAATTGCTGGTCGACCCGATTGTTGGCGGTCACGTGCGCCGCCGCAAGGCCTCAGTGGCGGGTATGGAGTATCGTTTGCTCAATGATGATGTGCCCGCTAACGTGACCGAGTTGATTGAATCAATGTTGGCTGGATTGGATGTGTATCGGTTTATCAATGATGTTTTAGAAGCATCGATGTTTGGTTATCAGCCCATTGAGGTACTGTGGGCGCAGGATGGTGTGTGGTTGCCTGAGGCGTTGCTGGCAAAGCCGCAAGAGTGGTTTCAGTTTAATAATGAAGGTATGCTGTGTTTCATTGGACAGGGAGCGCAGACCGAGCCTGTGCCTGAGTATAAGTTTTTGTGTCCAACTCAAAGCGCGAGTTACACCAACCCATACGGTCAAGGCGATTTGTCTATGGTGTATTGGCCAACGGTATTCAAACGCGCGGGCTTGAAGTTTTGGGCGCGATTTACCGAGAAATATGGCACGCCTTGGATTATCGGTAAAGAGCCTCGCAGTAATACGCCTACGGATACCAACAAGTTATTGGACTCGTTAGAAGCATTGATGGGTGATGCAGTTGGCTCAATTCCAAATGATTCAAGTGTTGAGATATTGGAGGCATCAGGTAAGTCAAGTTCGGTGGAAGCGTTTGAGCAATTGATTCGCTATTGTCGCAGTGAAATTGCGATCGCTCTGCTCGGTCAGGACATGAGCACTGAACACTCAAGTACAAACGCCAGCGCGAATGCTGGTCTTGAGGTGACGAATGATATTCGTGATCAAGATTGCCGCATGGTTGAGGCATGTTTTAATCAGTTGATTGATTGGGTGTGTACGTTGAATTTTGGCGAGGATGTGATGCGGCCAAAATTTGAATTGTACGAAGAAGAACAAGTCGATAAGTTGCTGGCCGAACGCGACAAGATATTGACAGAGTGCGGTGTGCAGTTCACATCTGATTATTTTATGCGCACTTATAATTTCAAAGAAGGTGATTTAACTTTAGCACAACAATTATCCGTGCTAAAGCCACGCGGCGGCTTGCCCGATCATGTGGTTGACCAGATTCGCGCAGGAGAGGTGTCTTTTGGCGAGCCTGCAAAGTCGTTTGATTTGACAGACGAATTGGCAGATTTAATGCCTTCTGCAGCTGACTTGAACAAACAGACTGACTCTATGCTGCGCGCGGTGATTGAGCGTTTGCAGAATGTGTCGAGTGATGAAGAAGCCTTGGCAATATTGGCGCAGGCATACCCTGAAATGGACAGCGAATCACTACAGAATGAGTTGACCAAGATGTTGTTTATTGGGCAGGTATTGAGCCGTTTGGACACTGAGGACGAACTCAAATGAGTGTCGTCGATAAATTCGATGTGTCGGCTTTGTTTGGTCTTGAGCCTGAGCGTGTGATTGAGTACTTGGACAGTAAGGGACTGCATGTCGGTTGGAATTGGCAGGATACTTTAGACGAAGCACACGCACGCAGTTTCACGGTTGCGAAAATGGCCGAGTTGGATTTGCTCTCGGACACGCGCAAAGCCATCATGCAGGCCATTCAAAATGGTAAAGGGTATAAAGACTTCGAGCAGACCATTGCGCCAGTCATGCAAGCCAAAGGTTGGTGGGGTTATCAAGTTGCCGTTAATCCAGACGGCGACGCTCAATTGGTTAAGTTGGGGACACCGCGCCGTTTGGCGACAATCTACCACACCAATCGACGCACGGCGGTGATGGCAGCAAAGTATGAGCGCATGTGTGAGGCGATTGATACCCACCCGTTTTGGGCATACGAGCATAACGATTCAGCGCATCCACGTCTTCCACATGTACTGATGAATGGCACGGTTTATGCGGCAACTGACCCAATTTGGGCACGGATTTTCCCACCGAACGGTTTTCATTGTCATTGCAGCGTTCGTGCTTTGACAGCTGCTATGGCTAAACAAATGGGTATTTCTACGGGCGATTTGCTCAAACGCAATGTGGACATTGGGCTGAACCGCAGCACGGGCGAGATTTATCAAACCACACGATACGGCACAAAAATTCCTGAGCAAAAAGCGTCCAAGGGGTTGATTTATGGCAAATCGTTAGAGCAATCTAAAAATACCGCGTTATTCGCTGATGCTGGGTTTAATGGTTGTCCCTCGGCGGGTCATTTGATGGACCAGTTGTGGCTCGGAAAAGCAAAATCTGCGTTGGGTGATGACGCTGCACTCAATGCTATTGCCCGTGATATGGCCAGCGATGGCCGTGTGCGCGGGTTTATGGCTTGGGCACGTACAACAATGGGCATGAAATATCCGCAAAATCGAACCTATGGCGTGGGTGTTTTATCACCCAAGGCGATTTCACGGTTTGCAAAAGAGTTACCCTCTGAACAAATAGGTAGCCCAGTGGTTGCATTTCAAGACCATTTGGTTGCTGGGAAGAAAGTCAGACGGCATGAGTCGGCAGGCAATGCGATGGACTTAGTTGGATACGAACGAATCGTTCGTGATTTTGGTAAGCCTGACTATGAGTTGTGGGACGTTAAAAATCAACACGCCCTGTATGTGTTTGTCATGGGTGATGGCAAGGCATTGAAGTTGGCAATTAACATGACCGAGCAAGGCGCAGTGGTCGAGTCGTCATTTTATGTGCCGATGACGGCCATTGAAGGCGCAATAAAAGGTGGGGAATTTGTACCTATTCAATAGACGTAAAAAATCCTACTGAGTCGCTGGGTTCGAACCAGATAAAGCTTGTTGCATTTGCAACCGCCCTGACTTCCGAGTGTCAGATCTATCAGTAGGATGTTCATATACTATCAACACAAGGTTAAGCATGCAAGATAAAATTGAATTGAGGGTTGATTTATCAGACGCGAATCGGGGTTTAACGCAACTTTTACACAACGCTACAAATACCCAACCCATGATGCGCGGCCTTGCGACCGAATTAGAGACCATGACCGATGAGAACTTCGAGTCTGAATCATGGGGCGGTCAACAATGGGCTGACCTGAAGTATCCAGTCGCGGGACAGTCCAAAAAACTCTATCGCTCAGGCGAATTAAAAGACAGCATCACCAGCAAGGCAACCAACACCACCGCTATAATTGGTACGAATATGATTTATGCGGCTATTCAACATTTGGGTGGTAAAACATCGGCTCATAAAATCACGGCCAAAAATAAAAAAGCCCTCGCTTTTGGAGGGATTGTTCGTAAGTCCGTTAATCACCCAGGAAGTGATATTGAGGCTCGTGGGTATTTACCGATTAACGGTGACGGTGAACTTCAAAGCGGCGGTGAGGAAAGATTGCTTGATGTTGTATTAGTTGCTTTAGAAAAAGGCGTGCAATCATAAAAATTGCGCGTTTTTTGTGTTTCACTCAGTGTAATTAAATTACAATTGAGCCGTCCCAACTAATCCCGTTTAATCCAGTCTTATCCCATTTATCTTAATGACCTGTTGTCATTTATCTTAACTGGTTTCAATCGACACAAACGCAATGCGTCGATTTTGTTGACGACCCTCTGCCGTATCGTTGCTGGCAATCGGTTGAGATTCGCCATAGCCTTTGGCAGTCATACGCTCGCTTGCCACGCCTTTTTTAATCAGA
>Ga0316603_10000164_pt1 | contig 40130 bp, 39 predicted proteins | sample OWC_soil_day10_n_FD_207649 | JGI IMG/M metagenome (GOLD analysis project Ga0316603, IMG submission 207649) | Wetland soil microbial communities from Old Woman Creek delta, Ohio, United States - OWC_soil_day10_noCT | ecosystem: Environmental > Terrestrial > Soil > Wetlands | place: USA: Ohio... | reverse complement strand
GCGGCGGGACGGCGTGCGCTGCGCTGATCGGCGACGGTACCGCCTGAAGGAACCACGCCATGAGGAATCCGGCGCAAGCGCCGATCCAGCGCCCGACTGCCTGCCGGCCCAGCCAGTCGCCGCAAGCGGCAATCGCCCCCAAGGCGAACACGAGACAGGCCGATTCGGTCACTTCAAGAATACCTCCGGGGTATTGGCAATCGGCCGGAGAGACTGGGCGTGCACATGAAGCAGGATAGCCCGGCACTTGTAGAGTGGCCCGGCAGGTTCCTGAGGCGGTGCCGGTCATCACCCCGTTTGTGCGATTTTCGTATATCGTGCGCGCGGCCGCCAGGCTAGCGTTCCGGCCGCCCCCGAATGAGAGAAATCCCGATGTTCAAACGCAGCGTCTGCACCGTCCTGCTGGCACTTCTGCCCGTCTTGTCGCCGGCGGAGCCGTTCTGGGGCGCCAGGGAATCGCGGCCGGTCGAGACCGCCCCCGCCGACCTCAAGCCCGGCGAGTTCGTCTGGAATGCCGCGGCGCCCCCCCCGGGAGGGGCCCATCGTCGTGCTGGTGAGCCTTGGCGAACAGCGTGCCTACGTCTACCGCAACGCCGTGCAGATCGACTATACGACCATCAGCACCGGCAAGGGCGGATACGAGACACCCACCGGGGTGTTCGTCGTCCTGCAGAAAGACAAGGACCATCGCTCCAAGAAGTACAACAATGCGCCGATGCCATATACACAGCGGCTGAACTGGAGTGGCGTGGCACTGCATGCGGGCGGCCTGCCCGGATACCCGTCCTCGCACGGCTGTGTGCACCTGCCGTCGCAGTTCTCGGAGGAGTTGTTTGCCGTCTCGCCGATGGGAATGACCGTCGTCGTCGTGGACGAGAGCACGGCGCCTGCCGAGGTCGCGCATCCGCCGGCGTTCGCGCCGGTGGATGCGTCTACCGGTGTTGCGCGCGTTCCGGACCGTCTCATGCCGGGACAGGAATTCAGGCTCGAGCCTGAGAAGTCAGAGCACGGCCCGGTCTCGATCGTGATCAGCGCGACGGATCTTCGCGCGCTCGTGCTGCGCAACGGCGTGGAAATCGGGCGCGCCCGAGTCACACTCCGCGATCCGCAGACGCCGCGAGGCACGCACGCGTTCGTATTGACCGCCGAGTACCTCGACGCGCCGCATCCGACGCTGCCGGGAGCGAAGCATGGCAAGTGGCTTGCAATCGCCGTGCCGGGACACTCCGACGAAGCCGGACGCACTCTATCGTTCGACGCCGCTGCGGGGGTCGTCATTCCCGAGTGCTTCGCGAGGGCAATCCATCTGTTGCTCGGTCCCGGCGCGACGATGTTCGTAACGGATGCGCCCATCCTCGCGCAGAACACCGCGTCCAGCACCGAGTTCATCAGCGGACGTGCACCTGACAGTGCGGCGCAATAGGACCGGCGCCAACTTGCGGATCGGCGTACCTGGACGTCCGCTTGCGGCACGATGAAGCTACGCCTGCTCGTGGCAGATAGCAGCCGTACCGTGCGATAGACCAGACGCCGTCCGGTCGGGGGCGTAACTGGCCGTCTAAAGCAGAACGGCCCCAGAGGGGCCGCTTGCTTCGAATGCGTTGGTAGCGGGGGCAGGATTTGAACCTGCGACCTTCGGGTTATGAGCCCGACGAGCTGCCAGACTGCTCCACCCCGCAATCGAGCCGTGCATGGTACACAGTCGACGCGTCGCCGGCAACCGTCACCGCATCTTGTGGACGTCCCGCCGCTGTCTGGGCAATCAGCCGCCGCCCGAGCAGGCCGAGCCAGTCGTACACATCTTTGTTCGCATGGACACATCCTGCTGTATAGACCTTTTGTTCTTCTCGATGCGCTCGAGATCGACCTGCGTGAAGCAGAACTCGGTGGGGAACCGCGTGCCAACCGTCGTCTGGCTCCGGCAGTAAACCGTCTCCCCCTTGCGGGTCTTGACCTTGTAGTCCTTCGGCGGCTTGAACTCCTCGCCCTTCGCCGCCTTCGTGGGGGTCGCCGCGGCAACCGGGGCCGGCGTCGCTGCGGGAGCCGCGGGCGACTCGGGTGTCGCCGACGCAGCCGGCGCCGGGACAGACGCGGGCGCGGTGGCCTCGGCCGGCGCCACGGGCGTCTCCTGGGCGGGGTCTGCGGCCATCGCCGGCAGGCCGGCGAGAATCATCAGCAATGGAAGAGTGCGCATGTGGGCGTACCTCCGCTCGTAGCGGGACTTGAATGGACCAGCATGATGGCACATGGTAGGCCTCTCGGCGCAGCCGCCGGGTCTGCCGCGAGGACCCCGGCCGCTACGGGATGACCCGCGCGCAGACGGCCAGCAGCAGGCCCGGATACATGCCGAGCAGCAGCACGGCGAGGCCGTTCGCGCTCAGTACGAAACGGAACGAGCGACTCGCCTCGATCGCGTCGTGCCGCACGGGCTCGTCGAAGTACATCAGCTTGACGACCCGCAGGTAGTAGTACGCGCCGACCACCGAGAACACCACGGCCGCGATCGCGAGCCAGAGCAGGCCCACGTCGAGCGCCGCCTGGATCACGGCCAGCTTCGCCCAGAACCCGACGAAGGGCGGCACGCCCGCCATGCTGAACATCAGCATCAGCATCACGGCCGCGAACCACGGGCTGCGCGCATTCAGGCCCCTGAAGTCGTCGAGACGGTCGGCCTCGAAGCCGGCCCGCGACAGCAGGATGATCATTCCGAATCCGCCGACGGCCATGATCACGTACGTGATCGTGTAGTAGAGCGCGGCCTGGTAGCCCTCGCTGGTGCCAGCGAGGATGCCCATGAGGATGAACCCGACGTGCGAGATCGTGGAGTACGCCAGCATCCGCTTGAGGTTGGTCTGCGCGATGGCCACCACGTTACCCACGACCATCGACAGGAGCGCCACGACGACGAGCATGTCCTGCCAGCCGTCATGCAGGCCGCCCAGGCCCTCGGCGAGCAGGCGGAACGCTAGCGCGAACGAAGCGAGCTTCGGCGCGGAACTCAGGAACAGCGTCACGGCCGTGGGCGCACCGTGGTAGACGTCGGGCACCCACATGTGGAACGGCACGGCGCCGAACTTGAAAGCGATGCCGACGATGATGAACGCGAGACCGAACAGCAGGCCGATCTGGTTGGGACCGAGTCCCGCCACGGCCTCGCCGATCTCGCCGAGCTGCAGCGATCCGGTTACGCCGTACACCATGGACATCCCGTAGAGCAGCGCACCCGAGGCGATCGAGCCCAGCACGAAATACTTGATGGCCGCCTCGGCCGAGACGCCCGAATCGCGGTTGAACGCCACGAGCGCGTAGAGCGAAAGCGCCAGCAGCTCGACGCCCAGGTAGAGCGTCACGAGGCTGTTGGCGGAAATGAGCACCATGATGCCGAGCAGCGCGAACAGGCCCAGGACGAAGAACTCGCCCTTGAGCAGGCGCCGTGCCTGCAGGTAGCCAAACGAGTACAGGAACGCCACGGCGACGGCGCCGTAGGCCACGACCTTGAGCAGGCTGCCGACCGGATCGGCCACATAGGTGCCGTGCCACGCAACCGTTCGGACGTCGACGCCCGTGCGGGCCGTGATCCACGCGGCCCCTGCGAGCGCCACCAGCGACAGGACGAACGTGACCACGCGACGGGCGTCGTCGAGGAACAGGTCCACCAGCAGGATCACGCAGGCCGCGGCGAGCAGGAAGATCTCGGGGGCGGCGAGCAGCAGGTCGAGGCGTGTGACGGTTGCGGGTGTCATGGCTCAGATCTTGGTGACCATCATCTGCTGCACGAGTTGCTCGATCGTCGGCCGCATGACGTCGAGCAGTGGAGCCGGCCACAGCCCGAGCGCGAGCACGGCGACGGCCAGCACTCCGAGGACGAGGAACTCCCGGCGGTTGAGGTCATCGAGCGCCGCGACGTGATCGTTGCCGACCGGCCCGAACACCACGCGCTTCACGAGCCACAGCGTGTAGGCAGCGCCGAGGACCAGCGTCGTCGCCGCGAGGAAGGCGTACCAGAAGTTCGCGCGGAAGCTCGCCAGGATCACCAGGAACTCGCCCACGAACCCCGAGGTGCCGGGCAATCCAGCGTTGGCCATGGCGAACAGCACCATGAACCCCCCGAACACCGGCATCGTGTTGACGACACCGCCGTAGTCCGCGATCTGGCGGCTGTGCATCCGGTCGTAGAGCACGCCGATGCAGAAGAACAGCGCGCCTGAAACGAGGCCGTGGGAGATCATCTGCACCATCGCGCCGTCGAGCCCCATCGCGGCGCCCTGCAGGCTGCCGGTGTTCGCGTAGATCTGGAAGGCCGCGAAGGCGCCGAGGGTGACGAAGCCCATGTGCGCGATCGACGAGTAGGCGATCAGCTTCTTCATGTCCTGCTGCACGAGGGCGACGAAGCCGATGTACACGACCGCGATCAGGGACAGCGCAATGATCAGCCAGTCGAGTTCCCGGCTGGCGTCGGGGGCGATGGGCAGGCTGAAGCGCAAGAAACCGTACCCGCCCATCTTCAGCATGATGGCCGCCAGGATCACGGAGCCACCGGTGGGAGCCTCGACGTGGGCATCCGGCAGCCAGGTGTGCACGGGCCACATCGGCACCTTGACGGCGAAGGCGACGAGGAAGGCCAGGAACACCAGCACCTGCGCATTGAGCGGCAGCGGCATCGCCTGCAGGTCGGCAATCGCGTAGCTGCCGCCCTCGAGATACAGGTAGATCAGGGCCACCAGCATGAGGACGGAGCCGAGGAAGGTATAGAGGAAGAACTTGAGCGTCGCGTACACGCGGCGCGCCCCGCCCCACACGCCGATGATGACGAACATCGGGATGAGCATGGCTTCCCAGAGAACGTAGAAGAGCATCGCGTCGAGCGCCGCGAAGACCCCGATCATGAGCCCCTCGAGGATCAGAAACGCGGCCAAGTACTGGGCTGGACGCTTCTCGATGACCGTCCAGCCGGCGATCACCACCAGCGGCGTGATGAAGGCGGTGAGCACGATGAGCGGCATGGAGATGCCGTCCACCCCGAGGTGATACCAGGCATTGAAGGCACCGATCCAGGGCTCGCGCTCGACGAACTGCATCGCGGCGGTCGTGCGGTCGAAGTCCCGCCACAGGATCACGCTCACGAGGAAGGTGGCGACCGAGGCGGCGAGCGCCAGCCAGCGCGCGGGTGCCGCGCCACGCTCGCCGTTCAGCAGCAGCAGGACGCCGGCTGCGATCGGCAGCCAGATGAGCACGCTGAGGATGGGCCAGTGCGCTTGCATGGGTCAGCTTCGCCAGAGGAGCCACGCGAGCAGCGCCGAGAGGCCGATGATCGTCGCGAAGGCATAGTGGTACAGGTAACCGGACTGCAGGCCGCGCGCCACGCCGGCCAGCCAGCCGACCATCCGCGCCGAGCCGTTGACCGCGGCGCCGTCGATGATCGCCACATCGCCGCCGCGCCAGAGCAGCCCGCCCAAGGCACGGCTGCCGCCCGCGATCACGCGCTCGTTGAACGCGTCGAGGTAGTACTTGTTGACGAGCAGCGTGTAGAGCCACCCTGCCCTCTCACGCAGCCGCTCCGCGAGCTCGGGCTGCTTGAGGTAGAGGTACCACGCCAGCATGACGCCGGCGGCGGCGAGCCCGAGGATCGGCGACTGGAGGCCGTGCAACACGAATGCCCAGGGCCCGTGGTAGTGCTCGCCGAGGCGGGCCAGCACGTCGTGCGCCGGCGCCACGTACACCGCATTACCGAAGTAGTCGCCGAACAGCAACGACCCGACCACCGGCCAGCCGATCACGACGGACGGAATCGCGAGCAGCACGAGCGGCAACGTCACGACCCACGGGCTCTCGTGCAGGTGCTCGCGCGTGTGCTCGTCCATGCGTTCCGTTCCGTGGAACGTCATGAACACCAGCCGAAACGTGTAGAAGGCCGTGACGAACACGCCGATCAGCACGCACCAGTAGCCGTAGCGCGCGGCCGGCAGGGTGGAGAGCCCGACAGCCTCGATCAGGGCGTCCTTGGAGAAGAACCCCGAGAACGCCGGGAAGCCGATCAGGGCCAGCGCACCGATCAGGCAGGTCCAGTACGTGATGGGCATGTATTTCTTGAGGCCGCCCATCTTCCGCATGTCCTGCTCGTGGTGCATCGCGATGATGACCGAGCCGGCGGCGAGGAACAGGAGCGCCTTGAAGAACGCGTGCGTCATCAGGTGGAAGATCGCGCCGGCATAAGCCGACACACCCAGCGCCACGGTCATGTAACCGAGCTGCGAAAGCGTCGAATAGGCAACGACCCGCTTGATGTCGTTGCTGACGATGCCGAGGAAGCCCATGAACAGGGCCGTCGTGCCTCCGATGACGATGACGAAGCTCAGGGCCGCGTCGGACAGCTCGAACAGTGGCGACATGCGCGCCACCATGAAGATGCCCGCCGTGACCATCGTCGCCGCGTGGATCAGGGCCGAGATCGGCGTCGGGCCTTCCATCGAGTCCGGCAGCCAAACGTGCAGCGGCACCTGCGCGGACTTGCCCATCGCGCCGATGAAGAGGCAGATGCAGATGACCGTGACCGCCTGCCACTCGAGCCCGGGAATCAGCTCGAACGTGGTCGCCGCGATCCGGTCGGCCTGGCCGAAGATCTCGGCGTAGTGCAGCGAGCCCGTGAGGTAGGCGATGCCTGCGATGCCGAGCAGGAACCCGAAATCGCCGACGCGGTTGACGAGGAACGCCTTGAGGTTCGCGAAGATCGCCGACGGCCGCGTGTACCAGAAGCCGATCAGCAGGTAGGAGACGAGGCCCACCGCCTCCCAGCCGAAGAACAGCTGCAGCAGGTTGTTCGACATCACGAGCATCAGCATCGCGAAGGTGAACAGCGAGATGTAGCTGAAGAAGCGCGTGTAGCCCGGGTCGTCGTGCATGTAGCCGATGGTGTAGACGTGCACCATCAGCGAGACGAACGTCACCACCACCATCATGAGCGCGCTCAAGCGGTCGACGAGGAACCCGACCTCCATGTGCATGCCGTCGCTCACGAGCCACGTGTACACGGCGCCGTCGAACGCAGGGGCCCCGTGCAGCAGTCCCCAGAGCACCTTCACCGACAGCGCGAAGGAGATGGTGACGCCCAGGATCGTCACCGTATGGGCCCCTGCCCGTCCGATCACCCGGCCGAACAGGCCCGCGGCGATGGCCGCGGCGAGCGGAGCGAGCACGATGGCGAGCAGCGTCTGTTCCAAGGCTCAGCCCCTCATGGCGTCGAGGTCTTCGACGTTGATGCTGCGCCGCTGACGGAACAGCACGACCAGGATCGCGAGCCCGATGGCCGACTCGGCCGCGGCGACGGTCAGGATGAAGAACACGAACACCTGCCCGGACAGGTCGCCGAGGTGCTGCGAGAACGCAATGAAGTTGAAGTTCACCGAGAGCAGCATCAGCTCGATGCACATGAGCAGCAGCAGGACGTTCTTGCGGTTGATGAAGATGCCGGCGACGCTCAGGCTGAAGAGGATCCCGGACAGCATCAGCACGTGGGACAGCGGAATCACTTCCCGCCCTCCGCGTCCATCTTCACGACTCGCACGCGGTCCCGCGCCCGGACGGCTACCTGCCTGCCGACGTCCTGCAGCTTCTGGCCCGGGCGGCGGCGCATCGTGAGGGTGATCGCCGCCACGATGGCGACCAGCAGGATCACGGCAGCCACCTCGAACGGATACAGGTACTCGGTGTAGAGCAGGTGGCCGAGTTCCGCCGTGTTGGAGTAGCCCTCGGGCTTCGGCATGCGCGGAGCGCCGGGCTCGAGCCCGAGCCCGCGCACCCACACGACGAGGCCGATCTGGGCGGCCACGACGAGCGCCACGAGCGCGCCGAGGGGCGCGTAGCGCGTGAATCCCTGCCGCAGCTTCTCGACGTCCACGTCCATCATCATGACGACGAACAGCCACAGCACCATGACGGCGCCGACGTATACGACCACGAGCGTGATGGCGAGGAATTCGGCTTCGAGCAGCAGCCAGATCACGGCGCTGTTCAGGAACGCGAACACGAGGAACAGCGCGCAGTGCACCGGGTTGCGCGCCGTGATCACGCCGATCGCGGACACCAGCAGCACCGCGGCGAATACGTAGAAGAGGACGTTGACCATCATTCGTAGGGCCCGCTCAGCGGTAGGGTGCGTCGGCCGCCTTGTCCGCGGCGATCATGGCTTCGTAGCGCTCGCCCACGGCGAGCAGCTTGTCCTTGGTCATGATGTTCTCGCCGCGGTTCTCCATGTGGTACTCGTGGATGCGGGTCTCGACGATCGCGTCGACCGGGCAGGCCTCCTCGCAGAAGCCGCAGTAGATGCACTTGAAGAGGTCGATGTCGTAGCGCGTCGTGCGGCGCGTGCCGTCGGCGCTGACGTCGGACTCGATCGTGATCGCGAGCGCGGGGCACACCGCCTCGCAGAGCTTGCAGGCGATGCAGCGCTCCTGGCCGTTCGGGTAGCGGCGCAGCGCGTGCAGGCCGCGGAAGCGCGGCGACTGCGGGGTCTTCTCTTCCGGGTACTGGATCGTGACCTTGCGCGCGAAGAGGTTCTTCAGCGTGATCGACAGCCCGATCAGCAGTTCGTAGAGGAAGAAGGTCTTCAGGATGCTGCGCATGGCTTCCTCAGGCGGCCCACGGCCCGATCTTGTAAATCCACATCACCGCCTCGACGCACAGCCACACCAGCGTCACGGGGATGAACACCTTCCATCCAAGCCGCATGATCTGGTCGTAGCGGTAGCGCGGGAACGTCGCGCGGAACCACAGGAAGCAGAACAGGAAAAAGGCGATCTTGAGCACCAGCCAGTGCAGGCCGGGCGCCGCGAGGAACGTGCCGCCGAGCACCGGGTAGCCTTCGAATGGCGACAGCCAGCCTCCGAAGAAGAAGGTCGCGGTCAGCGCCGCGATCAGGATCATGTTCGCGTACTCGGTCAGGAAGAACAGCGCGAACGCGATGCCGGAATACTCGACGTGGAAGCCGGCCACGATCTCCGACTCGCCCTCGGCGACGTCGAAGGGGGCGCGGTTCGTCTCCGCCACGCCCGAGATGAAGTACACGAGGAACAGCGGGAAGAGCCACAGCCAATACCAGGAGAGCGGCCCGCCCGACTGGGCCTCGACGATGCGGCCGATGTTGAGCGTGCCGGCGGCCATCACCACGCCCACGAGCGCGAAGCCCATGGCGATCTCGTAGGCGACGATCTGGGCGGCGGAACGCATCGCACCGAGGAACGCGTACTTGGAATTGGTCGCCCAGCCCGCGAGGATGATGCCGTAGGCGCCGAAGCCAGCCAGCGCAAGCACGTACAGGACGCCCGCATCTACGTCGGCAATCGCGAAGCCTGGCCACAGCGAGATCACCGCCCAGGCCGCAAACGCCGGGGTCAGTGCCAGCAGCGGCGCCACCACGAACAGGAAGCGGTTCGAGCGCGATGGCACGACCACTTCCTTGATGAGCAGTTTGAGTACGTCGGCGAACGGCTGCAGCAGTCCCTTGGGACCCACCCGGTTCGGTCCAATTCTCACCTGCATGTAGCCGATCACCTTGCGCTCGGCGAGCGTGAGGTAGGCGACGCACAGGATCACCACGATGGTCACGGCCAGGATTTGGCCGAGGGTGGTGAGCGTGAGTCGCAGCCAGTCCGGCCACGCAGCCCAGGTGCCGGCGACGAAGTCCATCACGATGCACCGCCCCGGATGCCGCTCCGCCCGTCACGCGTCTGCTGCAGGGGCTGGGAGCGCCTGACCACGGCGTCGACGTCGTACAGACCGACCTCGCGCGTCACGTCGAGCGAGGCGAGTCGCCCCGGCACGAAGGCGGTCGGCGCGCCGTCGGTCGTGTACTCGCCGAGTTCGCGCCGCAACTCGTCTCGCACGTCCTCGGAGCTCAGGTGCTCGAAGCCTGCGAGTGCGAGCAGGTTGCCGAGCACGCGCAGCACCTTCCAGGCGGGTCGCGCCTCGCCCGGTGGCCGTGCGGCACCCGGAACGCTCTGCCAGCGACCCTCGACGTTCACCCAGGTTCCGGAGGTCTCCGCGAAAGCCGCCACTGGCAGGATCACCGTAGAGATCGCCAGCTGTTCGGTGCTGGCGTATGGCGTGAGCGCCACGACGCAGTCGGCACCCTGCGGAGCCGTCGCCGCAGCGGACGACGGCGCGAGATCAGCCGACTCGACACCTCCCATGAAAAAGTAGCCTCGCAGCCGTGCATCGATCATGTCGGCCGCCGCCAGTCCGGGGTGGGCGACGGGTCGGCCACCGGGGCCGCGGTGCGGCGTTGCCCCGGCCAGCGAGGCGCCCACGGCGTTGCCGCCGTCCGGCAGGTACCCGAGGCGCGCCCCCGTGACTTCGGCCAGCGCCGCGGCCAGCGAACGGATCTCCGAGAACGAGGCGTGTCGCTCGGCGAGTGCGCCGAGCAGGATGAGCCGCAGCTCGCCCTGCGCGAGCAGACTCGCGACGCGCTCGTGTTCCGCGCTCGCGACAATTCCCTCGAGCGCGGCGACCATGCGCGGCGACGCCTGGCGGCCGGCCGCCCGCAACGCGGCCGACAGGATCGCGGCCAGGTGCTGGGCCATGCCGTGGCCGTTGCTAGTGAGGCTGGCTTCGACCGGAAACAGCACGTCCACCGGCCGCGGATTCACGAACGCGACCCGGGTCCCGCGCCGCACGGCACCCATGCGGATGCGGTGCGCGATGATCGGTACTTCGCGGCGCACGTCGGAACCCACGAGCAGCACGGCCGAGGCGCGCTCGAGCTCGGCGACGCTGCAGCCGAGCGTCGGTGCAATCGGATCGCCTGCCTGGTCGCGAAAGTCCTGCCGGCGCAGGCGATGGTCCACGTTCTCGGAGCCGAGTCCGCGCGCGATGCGCGCCGCCAGGTAGGCTTCCTCCAGGGTCGCCGTCGGCGAGACCAGGAAGCCGAGCTGGCTTGCGCCATGCTCGCTCACGACCCGCTGAAGGCCCCGGGCGGCTGCTTCGAGTGCCGCTTCCCAGGCGACCTCCCGCCATGCGCCCGCCTCCTTCACCATCGGCCTTTGCGCGCGGTCGTCCGAATAGAGGCCCTCGCAGCTGAAGCGATCGCGGTCCGCGATCCAGGTCTCGTTGACGTCCTCGTTGGCGCGCGGCACGACGCGCATGAGCCGTCCGCGGAGCACGTGACCGAACAGGTTCGTGCCCACGCAGTCGTGCGGCGAGACCAGCGGGTGCTGCGTCATCTCCCAGGCGCGCGCGCGATAGCGATACGGCTTGTTGTTCAGGGCGCCGACCGGGCAGAGGTCGATGATGTTGCCCGACAGCTCGTGATCCACGCTCTTCTCGATGTAGGTCGAGATCTGCATGCGGTCGCCCCGGCCGACCGTGCCCAATTCCGGGATCCCGGCAATTTCCTGGCCGAAACGCACGCAGCGGGTGCAGTGGATGCAGCGCGTCATGTCCGTGGACACGAGCGGCCCGAGGTTCTGGTCCCGGACCACGCGCTTGCGCTCGCTGTAGCGGGCGATGTCGCGACCGAAGCCCATCGCGAGGTCCTGCAGCTCGCACTCGCCGCCCTGGTCGCAGATCGGGCAGTCGAGCGGGTGGTTGATGAGCAGGAACTCCATGGTCGCCTTCTGCGCGGCGATGGCGCGCGGCGACTTCGTGAAGATCTTCATGCCCTCGGCGACGGGCGTGGCGCAGGCGGGCAGCGGCTTCGGGGCCTTCTCCACCTCGACGAGGCACATGCGGCAGTTGGCCGCGATGGAGAGCTTCTCGTGATAGCAGAAGCGCGGCACGTACGCGCCGTGCGCGTCCGTGGCCTGGATGATCATGGCACCCTTCGGCGCCTTGACCTGCACGCCGTCGACCTCGATGTTGACCGTTTCTTCGCTCATGCCGCCTGTCCGCGCGCCTCGACGAGGCTGCAGCCGTGCTCGACGTAGTGCTCGAACTCCTGCCTGAAGTGCTTCACGAAGCTCTGCACGGGCCAGGCCGCCGCGTCGCCGAGAGCACAGATCGTGTGGCCCTCGATGTTGTTGGCGACGCTGACCAGCATGTCGACGTCTTCCCTGCGTCCCTGTCCCGCGAGGATCCGCTTCAGCGTGCGGTTCAGCCAGCCCGTGCCCTCGCGGCAGGGCGTGCACTGGCCGCAGGACTCCATGTAGTAGAATCGCGAGAGGCGCTCGAGCACGCGCACCATGTCGGTGGTGTCGTCCATGACGATGACGGCAGCCGAACCGATCGCCGAGCCCGCCTTCTTGAGCGAGTCGTAGTCCATGTTGGCGGCGAGCATCACCTCGCCCGGTACCACCGGCACCGACGAGCCACCCGGGATCACCGCCTTCAGCTTGCGTCCGCCGCGCACTCCACCGGCGATCTCGAGCAGGTCGCGGAACGGGATGCCGAGCGGCAGTTCGAAGTTGCCCGGCTTCTCGACGTGTCCCGAGACCGAGAAGATCACCGTGCCGCCCGAGTTGGCGGGGCCCAGGCCGGCGAACCACTCGGGGCCCTTGCGCAGGATGGTCGGCACGGAGGCGAAGCTCTGGGCGTTGTTGATCGTCGTCGGCTTGCCGTAGAGCCCGTAGTTCGCGGGGAACGGCGGCTTGAAGCGCGGCTTGCCCTGCTTTCCCTCCAGCGACTCGAGCAGCGCGGTTTCCTCGCCGCAGATGTAGGCGCCGGCGCCGACGAAGGTGTACAGGTCGAAATCAACGCCCGAGCCCAGCAGGTTCCGGCCGAGCAGGCCGGCGGCATAGGCTTCCTTCAGCGCCGCCTCGAAGCGGGGCACGGGTTCGGCCATGAACTCGCCGCGGATGTAGTTGTATCCGACCGTGGCACCCATCGCGTAGCCGCCGATCGCCATGCCTTCGATGAGCGCGTGCGGGTTGTAGCGCAGGATGTCCCGGTCGTGGCAGGTGCCGGGTTCGCTCTCGTCCGAGTTGCAGACGACGTACCTCTGCATCGGCGCGTTGCGCGGCATGAATGACCACTTGAGGCCCGTCGGGAAGCCGGCGCCGCCGCGGCCGCGCAGGCCCGAGGCCTTGACCATCTCGATGACCTGCTCGCGGGGCGTCCGCTCGGAGAGGATCCGGCGCCACGCCTCGTAGCCGCCGATCTGCGCGTAGGTGCCGATTTCCCACGGCCGCTCGTGCTTCAGCGGCTCGAAGCACACGAGGTTCATGCGGTCTGTCCAGTCGCTCACGGCGGCGCCCTACTTGTGCTCGTCCAGGATCCTGTCGACCTTCTCGGGCGTCAGGTTCTCGTAGTACACGTGATCGACCATCATCATCGGCGCGCCGTTGCAGGCTGCGAGGCACTCCTCCTCGGCCTTGAGGAAAAACCGTCCGTCGGGCGTACTTTCGCCGACCCCGATGCCGAGCCGCTTCTCGACGTGGGCCAGGATGTCCTCGCCGCCGCAGAGCATGCACGAGATGTTGGTGCACACCGAGACGTGGTGTCGGCCGCAGGGCTTCGTCTCGAACATCGAGTAGAAGCTCGCGACCTCGTAAACCTGGATGGAGGGCAGCCCGAGGTAGGCGGCGACCGCGTCCATGGACTGCTGCGTCAGGAAACCGTGCTCGTGCTGCACGGCGTGCAGCGCCGAGATCACCGCGGAACGCTTCCGGTCCGGCGGGAACTTCGCCACCCAGTGATCGATCTCGTCGCGCACGTGCTGCGACAACCCGCCCACGATCTCGCCGTGATCCGACTGCGTCACCGGTCGATCTCCCCGAACACGATGTCCGCCGTACCGATCACGGCCACGACGTCGGCCAGCATGTGGCCGCTCACCATCTCCTCGAGCGCCGCGAGGTGCGGGAACCCGGGCGCGCGGCACTTGAGCCGGTAGGGCTTGTTGGCGCCGTCGGAGACGAGGTAGATGCCGAACTCTCCCTTGGGCGCCTCGACCGCGGCGTAGGACTCTCCCTCGGGGACGCAGTAGCCCTCGGTGAACAGCTTGAAGTGGTGGATCAGGGACTCCATGTCGTCCTTCATCTGCTCCCGCGTCGGCGGCACGACTTTGTGGTCGCCGACCATCACCGGTCCCGGGTTGCGTCGCAGCCAGTCCACGCACTGTCTGATGATGTGGTTCGACTGGCGCATCTCCTCGATGCGCACCAGGTAGCGGTCGTAGCAGTCGCCGTTGACGCCCACCGGGATGTCGAAGTCCAGCAGCCCGTACACTTCGTAAGGCTGCTTCTTGCGCAGGTCCCACTCGACGCCCGAGCCGCGCAGCATCGGGCCGGTGAATCCGAGGTTGAGCGCGCGCTCGGGGGCGACTACGCCGATGTTGACCGTGCGCTGCTTCCAGATGCGATTGTCGGTCAGCAGCGTCTCGTACTCGTCCACGCAGGCCGGGAAGCGCGCCGCGAAGTCGTCGATGAAGTCGAGCAGGCTGCCCGAGCGCTTGTCGTTCAGGCGCGCGACGTCCTTCTCGCTGCGGAAGCGCGAAGCCTGGTACTTCGGCATCGAGTCCGGCAGGTCGCGGTACACGCCGCCCGGCCGGTAGTAGGTTGCGTGCATGCGTGTGCCCGAGACCGCCTCGTAGCAGTCCATGAGGTCCTCGCGCTCGCGGAAGCAGTACAGGAACACCGTCATCGCGCCGATGTCGAGCCCGTGCGCACCGAGCCACATCAGGTGGTTCAGGATGCGCGTGATCTCGTCGAACATGACGCGGATGTACTGGGCGCGCAGCGGAACTTCCACGCCGAGCAGCTTCTCGATGGCCATGACGTAGGCGTGCTCGTTGCACATCATCGAGACGTAGTCGAGCCGGTCCATGTAGCCGATGGACTGGTTGAAGGGCTTCGACTCGGCGAGCTTCTCGGTGGCACGGTGCAGCAGGCCGATGTGCGGGTCGGCCTTCTGCACGACCTCGCCGTCCATTTCGAGCACCAGGCGCAGCACGCCGTGCGCCGCAGGGTGCTGCGGCCCGAAGTTCATCGTGTAGCTGCGGATCTCAGCCATGGCCCGCGTCCTTTCGCGGCGGATCTTTCAGCGCCGACTCGTAGCGGTTGTCGTCGCGGATCACGCGCGGCACCAGCGTGCGCGGCTCGATCGCGACGGGCTCGTACACGACGCGACCCTTCGCCGGGTCGTAGCGCACCTCGACGTTTCCGATCAGCGGGAAGTCCTTGCGGAACGGGTGCCCGACGAAGCCGTAGTCGGTGAGGATCCTGCGCAGGTCCGGGTGCCCGCGGAACAGGATGCCGAACAGGTCGAAGGCCTCGCGCTCGTACCAGTCGGCCGCCTTCCAGACCCCGACGACCGAGTCGAGCAGCGGCGGCTCCCCGGGCTCGCACCAGCACCGCAGCCTCAGCCGCCGGTTATGCGCCACGGAGAGCAGGTGGTAGGCGACGGCGAAGCGCCGCTCGGAACTGGCTCCCGGATCCTCGCCGGCGGCACGCTCGACGGTGGCCGAAGCTCGCGCGGTCAGACGTCCGCGGCTGAAGCCGCTGCTGGTCGCCGACTCGGTGTTCCACTCCACCCGACCATAATCGAGATAGTCCACGCCGGTGAGATCCACCAGCTGCTCGAAGCGCCAGTCCGGCTCGTCGCGCAGGGCAAGGCAGGTCTCGACGAGCTCATTCGCGGGCACCGTGAAAGTGAGTTCGCCGCAGCGCGACGGGACGCGCTCGAGCGATTCCCCGAAGCGCGCCGACAGCGCCACCGCAAGTTTTTCCAGCACTTCGCTCATGGTCTGGTTCAGCGGGCGATCGTCTGGGTCCGGCGGATCTTCTTCTGCAGCTGCAGCAGGCCGTAGAGCAGCGCCTCCGCCGTCGGCGGGCACCCGGGCACGTAGACGTCGACCGGCACGATGCGGTCACATCCGCGCACGACCGCGTAGGAGTAGTGGTAGTAGCCGCCGCCGTTGGCACACGAGCCCATCGAGATCACCCAGCGCGGCTCGGGCATCTGGTCGTAGACCTTGCGCAGCGCGGGCGCCATCTTGTTGACCAGAGTGCCAGCGACGATCATCACGTCGGACTGGCGCGGGCTCGGCCGGAACACGATGCCGAAGCGATCGAGGTCGTAGCGGGCCGCACCGGCGTGCATCATCTCGACGGCGCAACATGCGAGGCCAAAGGTCATCGGCCACATCGACCCCGTGCGGGCCCAGTTCATGACCGCGTCGACCGTCGTCGTCACGAAGCCGCGCTCCGGCAGCTCGGAGGCGTCTAGTCCCATTCCAGCGCCCCTTTCTTCCACTCGTAGACGAAACCCACCACGAGCACCAGCAGGAAGACACCCATGGCCGCCAGGGCCACGATGCCGATCGAATCCAGGGCGACCGCCCACGGGAAGAGGAACGCGATCTCGAGGTCGAAGACGATGAACAGGATCGCGACGAGGTAGTAGCGCACGTCGAATTTCATGCGCGAGTCCTCGAACGCCTCGAAGCCGCATTCGTAGGCGGAAAGCTTCTCGGTGTCGGGTCGCCGCGGGCCGAACAGGAACCCGAGTGACAGCAGCAGCACACCGAGCGCGCCCGCGACTGCGAGAAAAATGAGGATCGGCAGGTACTCGGCCAGCATGGCTCGATAGCGTTCCAGTTGAGCAGCCCCGGCGCGGCTCAAATTCTAACAGGGACTGCTGCGATGCAGTAAGGCCAAAAGCAAACAGGCGAACCTTGAAGGTTCGCCTGCTCTCGTCATGGTGCGGATGGAGAGACTCGAACTCTCACGCCTTACGGCACTACCCCCTCAAGATAGCGTGTCTACCAATTCCACCACATCCGCAAATCTCTTGGTCGCTCACTCGCCCGCCGGCGCGGGCTCGGGCGTCGAGGCCGGCGGCACAACCGCAGGCGGCGCGCTCTCGGGCACGCTCGGCAGCAGGCCAGCCGGCACGTTGTTCTCGGCCGGCGCCGCCTGTTCCGTCTGCACGCGATCGACCACGCTCGTGGGCGCCGTGCCCTGGCTGAAGAGGTAAGACAGCCCGAGGCTCGTCACGAAGAACAGGGTGGCCAGGATCGCCGTGGTACGCGACAGGAAGGAACCCGACCCGCGCGAACCGAATACGGTGCCCGAGGCTCCGGCGCCGAAACCGGCGCCCGCATCGGCGCCCTTGCCTCGCTGCAGCAGCACGAGACCGATGATCGATGCGGCCAGCAGCACGTGCAGGACGACCGCCAGCGTTTGTACCCAGCTCATGTACCGTGTCTCCTCGATCAGCCGGCCGCGGCGCAGATCTGCGCAAACTCGTCGGCCTTGAGCGACGCGCCTCCGACCAGCCCGCCGTCGATGTCCGCCATGGCGAAGAGTTCCCGCGCGTTCGACGCCTTCACGCTGCCGCCGTACAGGATCCTCACCGAAGCGCCGATTTTAGCATCCAGTGCCGCGACCCGACCGCGAATCACGGCGTGCACGTCCTGCGCCTGCTGCGGGGTCGCATTGCGCCCGGTGCCGATGGCCCAGACCGGCTCGTAGGCGATCACGGCCTCGGCGATCGCCGCCGCACCGCTGACGGTGAGCACCGCGTCGAGCTGCCTCGACACCACTTCGATGGTGCGCCCGCCTTCGCGCTCCTCGAGCGTCTCGCCCACGCACAGCACCGGCACGAGACCGCTGGCCTGCGCCGCGACGAACTTCCGGGCCACGAGGGCATCGTGCTCCCCGTACAGTTGTCTGCGCTCGGAATGTCCCACCAGCACGTATCGGCAACCGACGTCGCGCAACATGGCGCCCGAGATCTCGCCCGTAAACGCCCCCTGCGCCTCCGCGCAGAGCGTCTGCGCGCCGAGCGCAACGTCGCTGTCCTTCAGCAGCCTGGCCGTCTCGTGCAGGTACACGAACGGCGGACAGACCATGACTTCTGCCGCGCCGTGCGACGGCAGCCGGTCGAGCAGCGAGCGGACCAAGGCCGCGCTATCGGCTCGCGAGCCGTGCATCTTCCAGTTACCAGCGACGAGGGGCTTGCGCATGGGACTCATTCATCCGTGCTCGCGGGCGTGACGGGCCGGGGAGGCAGCCGCGAAAGGCGCGCGATGTTAGCGGCGGGTGCCGTCAAAAGCAATCGCCGAGGGGAATTACACCGCCCGACGGACGGTCTCGGCCAGATCGTGCGCGTGCCGGGACACCACAGCCTCGTCCTGACCCTCGACCATGACGCGGATCAGCGGCTCGGTGCCGGAGGCCCGCAGCACCACGCGTCCGGTCCCGCCGAGCGCCGCCTCGACCCGCCGGACCGCGTCCTGGATCGCAGGCGAACCCTTGGGGTCGATGCGCTCCCGCACGCGCACGTTGACCATCACCTGCGGGAACTGCGGCATGCCGGAGGCCAGCTCCGCGAGCGAGCGCCCCGTGCGCTTCATGACCGCCAGCACCTGCAGCGCGCTGACGAGCCCGTCACCGGTGGTCGTGCGGTCGAGGCACAGCAGGTGTCCCGACGTCTCGCCTCCCAGCACCCCGCCGTGCCGCCGGAGCAGTTCGAGCACGTAGCGGTCGCCAACCGCGGCACGCAGGAACTCGATGCCCTCGGCCCGCAGCGCGTGCTCGAGGCCGAGGTTGCTCATCACCGTGCCGACCACGGGACCCTTGAGCTCGCCCAGGGCGTGGCGGTCGCGGGCGATCACGTAGAGCAACCGATCGCCGTCCATGAGCCGGCCGAGGTGATCCACCATCACGAGGCGGTCCCCATCGCCGTCGAGTGCGATGCCGACATCGGCCTGCACGCCGGAGACGGTGAGCTGCATGAGCTCCGGCGCCGTGGACCCGCACCGCAGGTTGATGTTGCGGCCGTTCGGCGAGCAGCCGATCGGGATGATTTCCGCGCCGAGGTCGGTCAACACCCGCGGAGCCACCTTGTAGGCCGCGCCGTGCGCGCAATCGATAACGATCTTGAGCCCGGACAGGTCGGTGCCGGCCGGAACCGTCGACGCGCAGAACTTCTGGTACTCGACCCGCGACTTGTCGACGCGCGTCGCCCGACCGAGCCGGTTGGACTCGCACGTGAGCGCGGGCCCGTCGAGCAGCGCCTCGATCTGCTGCTCGACTTCGTCGGAGAGCTTGCTGCCCCTGGCATCGAAGAACTTGATGCCGTTGTCCTCGTACGAGTTGTGCGAGGCGCTGATCACCACGCCGAAGCGGCAACCGAAGTGCTGTGTCAGGTAGGCGATGCCCGGCGTCGGCAGCGGACCGATCAGGCTCACGTCCACGCCGGCCGCGACACAGCCGGCCTCGAGCGCCGCCTCGAACATGTACCCTGACAACCGCGTGTCCTTGCCGACGAGCGCCGTCCCGCCCTCCGGCGCGAGCACTCGAGCCGCGGCGCTGGCGAGCCGCAGGGCGAATTCCACGGTCATCGGGTGCTCGCCCACGCGGCCACGCACACCGTCCGTGCCGAAGTACTTCCGGCTCATGCTTGCTCGACCTCCCGTGCGGCGCGCCTGAGCGCGCTCGCCACCTTGATTGCGTCCACGGTCGCCGCGACGTCGTGCGCCCTCACGATCGCCGCCCCCCGCATCGCGGCAAGTGCCGCGAAGGCGATGCTTCCCGCGAGCCGCTGCCCCGCGGGCCGGCCGGTGATGATACCGACCAGCGACTTGCGCGACACGCCGACGAGAACTGGAATCGCGGGATCCGCGAGCCGGTCGAGCGCCGCGAGCAGCGCGAGGTTGTGCTCCGGGAGTTTGCCAAAGCCGATGCCCGGATCGACGCAGATGCGCCCGGCGCCGATGCCCGCGCCGCGGCAGGCCTCCACCCGCGCCGAGAGGTATCGACGAACCTCGTCGACCACGTCCCGGTAGCGCGGGTCGTGCTGCATCGTGCCGGGGTCGCCGCGCATGTGCATCAGGCAGACCGCCGCGCGGGACTCCGCCGCGGCGGCCAGCGCCCCCGGCGCCTCGAGCGCCCGCACGTCGTTGATCAGGCTTGCACCGGCCGCGACTGCGGCTCGCATCACCTCGGGCTTGCTCGTGTCCACGGAGACTGGCACGGACAAACGGGCGGCGAGCTGCTCGATCACCGGCAGGACGCGCTTGAGTTCCTCGCGGATGTCGACCGGCGCAGCGCCCGGACGGGTGGACTCGCCGCCCACGTCGACGATACCGGCCCCCTCCTCGACCATCTGCAGCCCACGCTCCACGGCGCTGGACGTTTCGACATAACGCCCCCCATCCGAGAACGAGTCCGGCGTGACGTTGAGCACGCCCATGACCACCGGCTCGGTGAGATCGAGCAGGCGGTCGCGACAGGCGAGTTGCATCGGGGTCCGTCGGAAGCGAAGCGCCCGGCAGGGCCGGGCGCTTGCGGTTCGGGTCAGTGCTGCGGCGCGGGTCGCCCGGTGGGCGCTTCGCCGTCGCGGCGTTCCCGCGGCGGCCGGGCCCCGGCGCTCGGAGTATCGCGATCCTCCCAGTCCGCCGGCGGGCGCGGGTCGCGTCCGTCCATGATGTCGCGGATCTGCTCCTCGTCGATGGTCTCGTACTTGATCAGCGCCTCGGCCATCCGGTGCAGCTTTTCGATCTCGCGGTCGAGGATGTCGCGGGCCCGACGGTAGTTGTCGTCTATCACGCGCCGCACTTCCTCGTCGATCGCATCGCGCGTCTTGTCGCCCACCTGCTTGTGCTGCGTGACCGAACGCCCGAGGAACACCTCGCCGTCCTCCTCGGCATACGTGAGGGTGCCAAGCCGGTCGGAGAGACCCCACTTGGTGACCATGTTGCGGGCGATCTCGGTGGCCCGCTCGATGTCGTTGGACGCGCCCGTGGTGACGTAGTCGGTGCCGAAGATGATCTCCTCGGCCACCCGGCCGCCGAACAGCGTGGCGATGCGACTCTCGAGCCGCCGCTTGCTGGTGCTGTAGCGATCCGCCTCCGGCAGGAACATCGTGACGCCGAGCGCGCGCCCGCGCGGGATGATCGTCACCTTGTACACCGGGTCGTGGTCCGGGACGTTGAGGCCGACGATCGCGTGCCCGGCCTCGTGGTAGGCGGTCAGCTTCTTCTCGTTGTCGTCCATCACCATGGACCGCCGCTCGGCGCCCATGATGATCTTGTCCTTGGCGCGATCGAACTCGTCCATGCTGACCGTGCGCTTGTTGGCGCGCGCCGCGAACAGCGCGGCCTCGTTCACGAGGTTGGCGAGGTCGGCGCCCGAGAAACCGGGCGTGCCGCGCGCGATGATCGAGGGCTTGACGTCCTCGCCGAGCGGCAGCTTGCGCATGTGAACCTTTAGGATCTGCTCGCGGCCGCGGACGTCGGGCAGCGGCACCACGACCTGGCGGTCGAAGCGGCCCGGGCGCAGCAGCGCCGGGTCGAGCACGTCGGGGCGGTTGGTGGCCGCGATGACGATCACGCCCTCGTTGCCCTCGAAGCCGTCCATCTCGACGAGCAGCTGGTTGAGAGTCTGCTCGCGCTCGTCGTGACCGCCGCCGAGGCCGGCGCCGCGATGGCGGCCGACGGCGTCGATCTCGTCGATGAAGATGATGCAGGGCGCGTGCTTCTTAGCCTGGTCGAACATGTCGCGCACGCGCGAGGCGCCCACGCCCACGAACATCTCGACGAAATCCGAGCCCGAGATGGTGAAGAACGGCACCTTGGCTTCGCCGGCGATCGCCTTGGCGAGCAGCGTCTTGCCCGTGCCCGGCGAGCCCACCATCAGCACGCCGCGCGGGATCTTGCCGCCGAGCTTCTGGAACTTGGCCGGGTCCTTGAGGAAATCGACGATCTCGCCGACCTCCTCCTTGGCCTCGTCCACGCCCGCCACGTCGGCGAAGGTGACCGTGACCTGGTCCTCGTTGAGCAGCCGCGCCCGGCTCTTGCCGAAGGACATGGCGCCGCGGCCGCCGGCCCCACCCTGCATCTGGCGCATGAAGTACACCCAGACGCCGATCAGCAGCAGGATCGGGAACGAGGAGACGAACAGCTGCATCAGGAACGACTGGCGCTCGGGCGGCGCGGCGCTGAACGTCACGCCGCTCTTCTGCAGCGTGCCGATGAGCGCGGAATTGTCCGTCTCGGGGTTGTACACGACGAACTGCTCGCCGCTCGAGCGCACGCCCGTGATGCGGTCGCCGCTGAACGTGACCTGGGCCACCGAGCCGCTCTTGACGTGCTCGAGGAAGGCCGAGTACGGCATCTCCTGCGAGACACCGGTGCGTGCGCTGAAATTGCTCACGACCGTCGCCAGCACGACGGCGATGACGATCCACAGGACGACATTCTTGGCCAGATCGTTCAAAGCCTTAGACCTCGGGGTGAAATGCGTCGAAGGCGGAAGCTCGGGCCACGCTTTCGACGCGAAGGACACTACACCAATCGGTACCCGCGTGCCAGAACGTACAGCTCGGCACTCCGGGCTCGCGATGCTTTCGGCTTGCGCAATTTCACGGATTCAAACCGTCGCCGCAGCCGGGCGATCAGCGGCTGGAATTCCCGGCCCTGGAACACCTTCATCAGCAGGTCTCCCCCTGGGCGAAGGGTCTGCTCCGCGAACTCCACGGCGAGGTCCACGAGGTGCATCGAACGATCGTGGTCCACGTCCGCCATGCCCGTCATGTTGGGGGCCATGTCCGACATCACAAGGTCCACCCGGGTGTCGCCTAGGGTACTGCGCAGCTGCTCGAGCGTCGCCGCGTCGCTGAAGTCACCCTGGAGGAACTCGACGCCCGGCAGGGCCGGCATCTCGAGCAAGTCGAGCGCGATCACGCGACCGCGACCGTCGAGCAGACGGGCCGCGTACTGGCTCCAGCCCCCAGGCGCCGCACCGAGATCCACCACGGTCATCGCGGGCTTCAGCAGCCGGTCGGAGCGCTGGATCTCCTCGAGCTTGAATGCGGCGCGCGACCGCCAGCCCTCGGCGTGCGCCCGCTTCACGTAGGGATCGGATGCGTGCTCCGCGAGCCAGCGGGCGGAGGACTTGGAACGCTTGGTCACTTGAACGGGAGCGATTGCGAGATTGGGACCTGTGCGGGGCCGAACCGCGACCGGTGGCCGGCGTTCGGGATCACTCGCGGGCGGTCCGACTGCCCGGGCGTTCGCGTGGTCGCCCGTTTCGGCCCTAAACTATCGATTGTCATCCTCCGCACGTCGCCCCCGATGGCTCTTTCTGACGCACAGCGCAAGCACCTCCGCCGGCTCGGCCACGACCGCAACCCCATCGTGCTGGTCGGCCAGGGCGGTCTCAGCACCAACCTCGTGGCGGAACTCGACCGGGCACTGCGCGACCACGAGTTGGTGAAGGTCCGGGCGCGGGTCGGTGATCGCGACGAGCGGGATCGCATCCTGGCGCAACTCGCCTCCTCCACCGGCTCGGAAATCGTGCAGCGGATCGGACACGTCGCCCTGCTGTACCGCCGCAACCCTGACCAGCCGGGCATCCTGCTTCCGGATTGAGGGCCGGCGCGGGTCGCCAGGGCACTGGAGCGGTCAGACGTACCGCACCGCCACGATCTCGAAGGCGCGCGTGCCGCCGGGAACCGCGACGTCCACCACGTCGCCCTCTGACTTGCCGACCAGCGCGCGCGCGATCGGCGAGGTGATGGAGATGAGGCCCAGCCGGACGTCCGCCTCGAGTTCCCCCACGATCTGGAACACCACTTCGGACCCGTCGTCCTGGTCCTCGAGGTCCACGGTCGCCCCAAAGACCACCCGCGACGTGGGCGGAAGGTGGGCAACGTCGATGATCTCGCTATGCGACAGTTCGTGCTCGAGCTGCTTGATGCGTCCCTCGATGAAACCCTGCTGCTCGCGGGCGGCGTGGTACTCGGCGTTCTCACTCAGGTCGCCGTGAGCCCGGGCCTCGGCGATCGCCTGGATGACGCGCGGCCGGTCCTCGGTCTTGAGGCGCCGCAACTCCGCCCTGAGCTTCTCAGTACCCTTCTGGGTCAGAGGCTTACGCTTCATGCCTGAACTTCCATGTGAAGATCCTGGAGCCGGTTGACCTCGACCTCCTGGAGGTGATCGATGGCCTCGCAGGTCGCGAAGGCGCCGGCGAGCGTCGTGTAGTAAGTGACCCGGCGCGCCACCGCCTCGCGACGGATGGAATGCGATTCGTTGATCGCCTGCTTCCCCTCGGTCGTATTCACGATCAGGCTGATCTCGTCGTTCTTGATCATGTCGACGATGTGCGGGCGGCCTTCGCGGACCTTGTTGGCCCGGCGGCACGCCACGCCCGCCTCCTCGAGCACGTCGGCCGTGCCGTGGGTCGCGAGGATCGTGAAGCCGCGCGCGATGAGCAGCCGGGCGAGGTTCACCGCCCCGGGCTTGTCGCGGTCGCGCACGCTGATCAGGCACACGCCCCGCGTCGGCAGTACCTCGCCGGAGGCGCTCTGGGCCTTGGCGTAGGCCTCGCCGAAGCTACGGCCCGTGCCCATCACCTCGCCGGTGGACTTCATCTCCGGCCCGAGAATCGGATCGGCGTCCGGGAACTTGCTGAAGGGGAACACCGCCTCCTTGACCGAGAAGTACGGCGGGATGCGCTCCGTGGTCAGGCCAAGCTCGACGAGCCGCCGGCCCGCCATCACGCGGGCCGCGGCCTTGGCGAGCGGCACTCCGGTCGCTTTGGAGACGAACGGGGCCGTGCGGGAGGCGCGGGGGTTCACCTCGAGTACGTACACGACGCCGTTCTGGATCGCGAACTGCACGTTCATGAGGCCGATCACGTCGAGTGCGAGCGCCATGCGGTGAGTCTGCTCGCGGATCTGCGCCTGCAGGTCCGCGCTCAGGCTGTAGGGCGGCAGCGAGCAACTCGAGTCGCCGGAGTGCACGCCCGCCTGCTCGACGTGCTCCATGATGCCGCCGATGTAGACGTCACGCCCGTCGCAGATGGCGTCGACGTCCACCTCGATGGCGAGATCGAGGAACCGGTCGAGCAGCACGGGGCTGTCGTTCGACACCTGCACGGCGTACGTCATGTAGGAGCGCAGGTCGTCCTCGGTGAACACGACCTCCATGGCCCGGCCGCCGAGCACGTACGACGGACGGACCACCAGCGGGAAGCCGATCTCGGCGGCGAGGCGCACCGCCTCGTCCTCGGTCCGGGCCGTCCGGTTCGGCGGCTGCCGGAGCTTGAGCCGGTCCACGAGCTTCTGGAAGCGCTCGCGGTCCTCCGCGACGTCGATCGAGTCCGGGCTGGTGCCGATGATCGGCACGCCCGCCGCCCCGAGCGCCTTGGCGAGCTTGAGCGGCGTCTGCCCGCCGTACTGAACGATCACGCCGAACGGCTGCTCGACGTGCAGGACCTCCATCACGTCCTCGAACGTGAGTGGCTCGAAATACAGCCGGTCCGAGGTGTCGTAGTCGGTCGACACGGTCTCGGGGTTGCAGTTGACCATGATGGTCTCGAAGCCGTCCTCGCGCAGGGCAAGCGCCGCGTGCACGCAGCAGTAATCGAACTCGATGCCCTGGCCGATGCGGTTCGGTCCGCCGCCGAGAATGACGATCTTGCGCCGATCGCTGGGAGCCGCCTCGCACTCCTCGTCGTAGGTCGAGTACAGGTAGGCGGTCGAGGTCGCGAACTCCGCCGCGCAGGTATCCACGCGCTTGAACACGGGCCGCACGCCGAACCCGTGGCGACGCTCGCGGATCTCCTGCTCCGTCGCGCCGCACAGCTTCGCGAGGCGACTGTCGGCGAATCCCTTGCGCTTGAGCGCGCGCAGCCGGCCCGCGTCGAGCGATGCGGCACCCTCGCGCGCGACGACGCCCTCCTCGCCGACCAGGTCCTCGACCTGGGCGAGGAACCACGGGTCGATGCGCGACGTGCGGTGCACTTCCTCGGCCGACAGGCCGGCGCGCAGCGCATCGGCCACGTAGCGCAGGCGGTGCGGTCCCGGCATGCGCAGTTCCTCGAGCAGGACGCGCATGCCCTCGTCCCCGAGCGGCAGCTGCACCACGGGGGTCAGGCCATCGATCCCGGTCTCGAGACCACGCAGCGCCTTCTGCAGCGACTCCTGGAAGGTCCGGCCGATGGCCATCACCTCGCCCACCGACTTCATCTGCGTCGTCAGCCGGTCATTGGCGCCCGGGAACTTCTCGAAGGTGAAGCGCGGGATCTTGGTGACGACGTAGTCGATGGCGGGTTCGAACGAGGCCGGGGTCGCCCCGCCCGTGATCTCGTTGCGCAGCTCGTCGAGCGTGTAGCCCACCGCGAGCTTCGCGGCGACCTTGGCGATCGGGAAACCCGTGGCCTTGGACGCCAGCGCCGAGGAGCGTGACACGCGCGGGTTCATCTCGATCACGAGCAGGCGCCCGTCGGTCGGGCTGACCGCGAACTGCACGTTCGAGCCGCCGCATTCCACCCCGATCTTGCGCAGCACCGCGATCGAGGCGTCGCGCATGATCTGGTATTCCTTGTCCGTCAGCGTCTGTGCCGGCGCGACGGTGATCGAGTCGCCCGTGTGCACGCCCATCGGGTCGAGGTTCTCGATGGCGCAGATGATGATGCAGTTGTCGTTCCTGTCGCGAACGACCTCCATCTCGAATTCCTTCCAGCCGAGCACCGACTCCTCGAGCAGTACCTCGCTGGTCGGCGAGGCGTCGAGGCCGCGGGCCACGATCTGCTCGAACTCCTCGCGGTTGTAGGCGATGCCGCCGCCGGTGCCGCCGAGCGTGAACGACGGGCGGATCACCGTCGGAAAGCCGATCTCCGCCTGGATGGCGAGCGCCTCCTCCATGCTGTGCGCGACGCGCGAGCGCGGGCACTCGAGGCCGATGTCGCGCATGGCGTTGCGGAACAGCTCGCGGTCCTCCGCCATGTCGATGGCCTCGCGCGAGGCCGCGATCAGCTCCACGCCGAACTTTTCGAGCACGCCCTCGCGCACGAGGTCGAGCGCGCAGTTGAGCGCGGTCTGGCCGCCCATCGTAGGCAGCAGCGCATCGGGACGCTCCTTCTCGATGATGCGCGCGACCGTTCGCCAGTTGACCGGCTCGATGTAGGTGGCGTCCGCCATCTCGGGGTCGGTCATGATCGTGGCCGGGTTGGAGTTCACCAGGATGACCCGGTAGCCCTCCTCGCGCAGCGCCTTGCAGGCCTGCGCCCCCGAGTAGTCGAACTCGCAAGCCTGGCCGATCACGATCGGGCCGGCGCCGATGATCAGGATGCTCTGCAGGTCTGTGCGCTTGGGCATGGCAGCGTGCGTTCCGGGGTCAGGCCGGCTGGCGCACGGGCATCGCGCCCTTGCGCAGCATGGACTCCACGAACCGCGAGAACAGCGGCGCGAGGTCGCGGGGCCCCGGGCTCGCCTCAGGGTGGCCCTGGAATCCGAAGGCGGGCCGGTCGGTACAGGCGATGCCCTGCAGCGAGCCGTCGAACAGCGAACGGTGGGTGGCCCGGACGTTCGGCGGCAGCGTGGTCTCGTCCACGGCAAATCCGTGATTCTGGCTCGAGATGAAGACGCGTCCGGAGTCGAGGTCGATGACCGGGTGATTCGCGCCGTGATGGCCGAATTTCATCTTCACCGTGCGCGCACCGCTCGCCAGCCCGAGCAACTGGTGCCCGAGGCAGATGCCGAACAGCGGCACACCCGACTCGAGGAACTGCCGGATCGCCGCGATCGCGTAGTCGCACGGCTCCGGATCGCCGGGCCCGTTGGAGAGGAACACGCCGTCCGGGTCGAGCCCGAGGACCTCGTCGGCCGGCGTCTGCGCCGGCACGACGGTCATGCGGCAGCCGTGATCGGCCAGCAGGCGCAGGATGTTGCGCTTGATGCCGAAGTCATAGGCGACCACGTGCAGCCGCTGTCCCGGGCGACGCCGGGGCCCGCGCTCCAGCGCCCAGTTGGTGCCCTCGTTCCACTGGAACGGCCGCCGGACCGAGACGACCTTGGCGAGGTCCATGCCCTTGAGCCCCGGAAAGCGACGTGCCGCCTCGCGCGCGAGATCCGGACGCGACGCCGCCTCGCCGCTCGCGATGCAGCCGGCCTGCGCGCCCTTCTCCCGCAGGATGCGCGTCAACTTGCGCGTGTCGATCTCCGCGATTGCCACCACGCCGCCGCGCACCAGGAACTCGGGCAGCGACTCGGTCGCCCGCCAGCTCGAGTGCAGCAGCGGCAGGTCGCGGACCACGAGGCCGGCCGCGTGGATCGAGTTCGACTCGAGGTCGTCGGGGTTCGTGCCGGTGTTGCCGATGTGCGGATAGGTCAGGGTGACGATCTGGCGCGAGTAGGACGGGTCGGTGAGGATCTCCTGGTAGCCCGTCATGGCAGTGTTGAAGACCACCTCGCCGGTCGCGGTGCCCGCGGCACCGATGGAAACGCCACGAAACACGGTGCCGTCCTCGAGCGCCAGAACCGCGGGTGTCGTCAAGGTCGCCTCCTCCGGTCCACCGTCCCGCAAACTGCATGCGGGCGCATTTTGCGCGTGCGCCGACCGCCGAGGATGAGTGCTGGCTCACCCCGGTCGTGTCTGGCTCCACAGGCTAAGTTCAGAAGTTTACGCGAGGGCGAACGCCTGCGCCACGCGAAAACCGGACGACGCTACAGGCCGAGCACGTCCATCATCGAGTACAACCCGGGTGGGCGGCCGACCACCCACCGGGCCGCCACGAGCGCACCGCGGGCGAAGCCCGACCGGTCCTCCGCATGGTGTGCGAGTTCGACGCGCTCGCCCGGTCCCGCGAAGATCAGACGGTGGTCGCCGACGATGTCGCCCCCGCGCACCACGGCAAAGCCGATCCCGCCGCTCGGCCGCGGCCCACTCGACCCCTGGCGGGACGGCAGCGCCGCCTGCTCGAGGGTGGTGCCGCGACCACTCGCCACGGCCCGTCCGAGCCCGAGCGCGGTGCCACTGGGCGCGTCGACCTTGTGGCGGTGGTGCGCCTCGACGATCTCGGCGTCGTATTCGGCACCGAGCGCGCGGGCGGCGAGCTCCGCGAGCTTGAAGAGCAGGTTGACCCCGAGGCTCATGTTCGGTGCCAGCACGACCGGGATCCACTCGGCGATCCCGGCAAGCTCCTTGCGAGCCGCCTCGTCGTGGCCTGTCGTCCCGATCACCAGTGGCAGCGATCGGGCCCGACAGCGTCGGGCGTGCTCGAGAGAGGGCAACGGCAAGGTGAAGTCGATGGCGACCCCCGCGCCCGCGAGCGCCCGCTCCACGTCCGCCGTGATGTCCACTGCGAGCGGCCCGGCCCCCGCGAGTACGCCCGCGTCGTGGCCGATTGCAGCATCGCCAGCCGCCGCAAGCGCCCCGCTCAGCCGCAGTTCTCCGCTTGCGACCAGCAACGGAACGAGGGTCCGGCCCATTCGTCCGGAGGCACCGAGCAGCGCGACGTTCAGCATGTCAGCACTCTGAAGGCTCACTCCCCGAGGCTCTTGAAGAAGCGCTTGACGCCGTCGAGCCACGAGTCCTCCCGCGGGTGGTGCCGCCTCGCGTCCTGCTGCAGCGACTCCTCGAACTGCTGCAGCAGCTCCTTCTGGTCGCGGGTCAGGTTGACCGGCGTCTCGACCACCACCCGGCAGAACAGGTCGCCGGTCGAGCCCCCGCGCACGGGCTTGATGCCTTTCTCCCGCAACCGGAACACGCGTCCGGACTGGGTCTCCGGCGGAACCTTGATGGTCGCCGTGCCGTCGAGCGTCGGGACCTCGACGCTGCCGCCGAGGGCGGCACGCGCGAAGCTCACCGGCACCTCGCAGGACAGGTGGCTGCCATCGCGTTCGAAGATCGGGTGCTCGCGGACACGCACCTCGACATAGAGATCGCCGGTCGGCCCGCCGTTGCGCCCGGCCTCGCCCTCGCCCGACAGGCGGATGCGGTCGCCGGTGTCCACGCCTGCCGGCACCTTGACCGAGAGCGTCTTCTGCTTGCGCTGCCGGCCCTGGCCGCGGCACGCGACGCAGGGATCGCTCACGACCTGGCCGCGGCCGTTGCAGCGCGGACAGGTCTGCTGCACGGTGAAGAAGCCCTGCTGCATCCGCACCTGCCCGGCGCCGCGGCAGGTCTCGCAGGACACCGGCTTCGAGCCCTTGGCGGCGCCGCTGCCCTTGCACTCGCCGCATTCCGCGAGTGTCGCGAACTCGATGCTGGCGGTGTCGCCGAACACGGCCTGCTCGAGATCGAGTTCCAGCTCGTAGCGCAGGTCCGCCCCGCGGTAGACCTGGGAGCGGCCGCGCCGGCCGCCGCCGAAGATGTCGCCGAAGACGTCGCCGAAGATGTCCCCGAAAGCGTCGCGCGGGTCGAATCCTGCCCCGCCCCCGCCGCCTCGCATGCCGTCCACTCCGGCATGACCGAACTGGTCGTAGGCGGCGCGCTTCTGGGCGTCGGAGAGGACCTCGTAGGCCTCCTTGGCCTCCTTGAACTTCCCCTCCGCCTCCTGGTCCCCCGGATTGCGGTCCGGGTGGTACTTCATGGCGAGGCGGCGGTAGGCCTTCTTGATATCGGCCTCGGCCGCCGTGCGCGGCACGTCGAGGACCTGGTAGTAATCACGCTTCGCCATGCGGTGTCCGGAGCCGGTCTGGAACGAAAGGCCGCCGCGGAGTTCGGGTTCCCCGCGGCGGCCGGTCAGTCAATCGAGCATAACGCCGGGCCGATCAGGACGCCTTGCCGTCCTTGTCCTTCACTTCCTCGAACTCGGCGTCGAGCACGTCGTCCTTGCCGCCCGCACCGCCCCCCGCGCTGCCCGAGCCCGGCCCGCCCGGACCCGCCGACTGCTGGCTCGCGTAGGCCTGCTGCGCGATCGCCGCCGAGGCTTCCGCCACCGCGCGCGCCTTGGTCTCGATCACGTCCTTGTCGTCGCCCTTGATGACGGCCCGCAGGTCCGACAGCGCCGACTCGGTGCGGGCACGGTCCTCCGGCGAGACCTTGTCGCCGAGGTCCTTCAGTGCCTTCTCGGTGGCGTGCAGCAGCGCGTCGGCGCGATTGCGCGTCTCGGCCAACTCGCGGAACTTCTTGTCTTCCTCGGCGTGCGCCTCGGCATCGCGGACCATGCGCTTGATTTCCTCGTCGGTCAGGCCGCTCGAGGCCTTGATGACGATCTTCTGCTCTTTCCCAGTGGCCTTGTCCTTGGCCGACACGTTAAGAATGCCGTTCGCGTCGATGTCGAAGGTGACCTCCACCTGCGGCATGCCGCGGGGCGCCGGCGGGATGTCCGACAGGTCGAAGCGGCCGAGCGACTTGTTGTCGCCGGCGCGGTCGCGCTCGCCCTGCAGGACGTGAATCGTCACGGCCGTCTGGTTGTCGTCGGCCGTCGAGAACACCTGGGTCGCCTTGGTCGGGATCGTGGTGTTCTTCTCGATCAGCTTGGTCATCACGCCGCCGAGGGTCTCGATGCCGAGCGACAGCGGGGTGACGTCGAGCAGCAGCACGTCCTTCACCTCGCCGGTGAGCACGCCCGCCTGCACGGCGGCGCCGACGGCGACGGCCTCGTCCGGATTGACGTCCTTGCGCGGCTCCTTACCGAAGAAGTCCTTCACGAACTTCTGCACCAGCGGCATGCGAGTCTGGCCGCCGACCAGGATTACTTCGGCGACGTCGTTCATCGACAGTCCGGCGTCCTTGAGCGCGATGCGGCAGGGCTCGATGGTCTTCTGCACCAGGTCCTCGACCAGCGACTCGAGCTTGGCGCGGGTGAGCTTCATCGCGAGGTGCTTCGGGCCCGACGCGTCGGCCGTGATGTACGGCAGGTTCACCTCGGTCTGCTGGCTCGAGGACAGCTCGATCTTGGCCTTCTCCGCGGCCTCCTTGAGGCGCTGCATGGCAAGCGGGTCGCGCCGCACGTCGACGCCCGACTCCTTCTGGAACTCGGCCGCCAGGTAATCGATGACGCGCTTGTCGAAATCCTCGCCGCCTAGGAAGGTGTCGCCGTTGGTGGCGAGCACCTCGAACTGGCGCTCGCCGTCGACGTCCGCGAACTCGATGATCGAGATGTCGAAGGTGCCGCCGCCGAGGTCGTACACGGCGACCTTGCGGTCGCCGCCGGACTTGTCGAGGCCGTAGGCCAGTGCCGCGGCGGTGGGCTCGTTGATGATGCGCTTGACCGTGAGGCCCGCGATCTGTCCGGCGTCCTTGGTCGCCTGGCGCTGCGAGTCGTTGAAGTACGCGGGCACGGTGATCACCGCCTCGGTGACCGGCTCGCCGAGGAAGTCCTCCGCCGTCTTCTTCATCTTCATGAGGACGCGCGCCGCGATCTCGGGCGGCGCCATCTTCTTGCCGTGCACCTCGACCCAGGCGTCGCCGTTGTCCGCCTTGACGATCTTGTAGGGCACCATTTCGACGTCCTTCTGCACGACCTTGTCGTCGTAGCGGCGGCCGATCAGGCGCTTGATCGCGTACAGGGTGTTCTGCGGGTTGGTGACCGCCTGGCGCTTGGCCGACTGGCCGACCAGGACCTCGTCGTCCTTGGTGAAGGCGACGATCGAGGGCGTGGTGCGGTCGCCCTCGCTGTTCTCGATCACCCGCGGCTTGCCGCCGTCCATTATCGCGACGCAGGAGTTGGTAGTGCCGAGGTCGATGCCGATGACTCTTGCCATGAAAGGGGCTCCGTCAGGTCAGGAATACGTTGACCGCCTAATTGGGGGCCGGCGGGGTGGGATTCAAGTCAGCCTGGGGGCGGGTCGGGTTCCCGGGACACGAGCACCCGGGCCGGACGCAGCAGCCGGCCGCTGAGCACGTAGCCCTTCTGGACCACGGCGAGCACGGTGCCGGGCGGCTGGTCCGCACTGGGCTGGGTCGCCATCGCCTCGTGGAACTCGGGGTTGAAGGCCTCGCCCGCCGGGTCCACCACCTGCAGGCCCGCCTTTTCGAAGGCCCGGTTGACGAGTCGCAGGGTCGCCTCCATGCCCTCGAACAGCCGCGCCGGATCGGCACCCGGACCGACTGCGAGGCCGAGTTCGAGGCTGTCGCGCGCCTCGAGGAGGTCGCCCGCGAAGCGCTCGATCGCATAGCGGCTGGCGGACTCGACGTCGCGCTGGGCCCGCTTGCGGACGTTTTCGGTCTCCGCGACCGCGCGCAGGTAACTGTTCCAGTGCTCCTGCGCCGTGGCCTGCGCCTCGAGCAGCTCGGCCTCGAGGCTGCCGGGACCGGCTGCGGCGGACTGCTCCGCTGGAAGGGTGCCTTCGGCTTCGGTTGGGGTCGTCATTTGGGCTGCCTGGGATTGCCTTACGCGCGCTGCCGCGGCCTTCGGACGGCCGGCAGTACGCAAACAGTGGAAAATCTGGGGCCTAGCGGCGGGAATTCAAGGCCGACCCGAGCAGTCGTGCCGTCACGTCCACGATCGGGATCACGCGCTCGTACGCCATGCGTGTCGGGCCGATGACTCCGAGCACGCCCACCGTCTCGTTGTCGAGGGTGTACGGGGCCGTGACGAGGCTGCAGTCGTCGAGGATCTGGTAGCCCGACTCCTGGCCGATGAAGATCTGCACGCCCTCGGCCCGCAGGCTCAGGTCGAGCAGGTTGAGGATGTCCCGCCGCGCCGTGAAGGCCTCGAACAGCCGGCGGAGCTTCTCGACGTTCGACAGCTCGGCGAACTCCATGAGGTTGGTCTCGCCGGCGATCACGTACTCGGGGGCGTCCTTGGTGCCCTCGCCCACCATCTGCTGCGCCACGCGGATTGCGTCCAGCATGAGCTGGTTGAGCCGTTCCCCGGTCTGCTTCAACTCGCCGACGAGGTCCTCGCGGACCTGGCGCAGCTCCTTGCCGGCGAACTGCTGGTTGAGGAAGTTGGCGGCACGGCGCAGTTCCTCGGCCGTGTAGTAGCGATCGAGCTGGACGATGCGGTTCTGGACGTCCCGACCGTTGACCACCATGACGGCCAGCACGCGGTTGTCCGACAGCGGCAGGAACTCGATCTGGCTCAACGACTGGTGCGGCTGCCGCGGGATCGTGACCACCCCGGCGAGGTGCGTGATGGACGAGAGCACCTGCGAGGCGACCGCGACCAGAGCCTTCGGATCGCGGTCGTGCTCGTCCTCGAGCCGCCGCTGCAGCTCCTCGATCACGTTGTCCTCGGCCCCGGCGCGGCGCTGGGCCAGCAACGTATCCACGAAGAACCGGTAGCCCTTGTCGGTCGGCACGCGACCGGCGGAGGTGTGCGGCGAGGTGACGAAGCCGTACTCCTCGAGGTCGGCCATGACGTTGCGCACCGTGGCGGCGCTCAGGTTCAGCCCCGAATCGCGCGACAGGGTGCGTGACCCCACCGGCTGGCCCTCGCGGATGTAGCTCTCCACGAGGACCCGCAGCAGGTGCTGGGCCCGTTCGTTCAGGCCATCGTCGGCGAAGTCACGCGCCATTTGCGCAAACACCGGTGCAGGCGAAGGTTGGGGTGCGCATGCCGCACAGAATCGCAACCGCTTCGAGATGAAGTCAAGCCGGGTATTTTCAGCGCTACGCGCTGGATTGCACGCTGGCCCGGCACGACAGCCCCGTGCTAAAAGACCATCCACCGATGGACACGGGGCACGTCTCGTATTCGACCATTGCCCTCGCGGGCCGCGCCTCGGACCCGCGGGTCACGGAGGCGATGCTCACGCTCGCCCGCCACCTGCTCGAACGGGGCCGCCGGGTGCGGGCCGTCGCCGGGGCCGCGCTCGATGTCGGCCCGCTGCCGGTCACGCTCGTTCCGGAGCCGGAACTCGCGCAGGGCGCCGACCTGCTGGTCGCGGTCGGCGGCGACGGAACGATGCTGCACGCGGCACGCATGGCCGCCGCCTGTGACGTGCCGGTCCTCGGCGTCAATCGCGGAAGGCTGGGCTTTCTCGCCGACGTCGGTCCGGATCGCATGCTCGAGAGCGTGGACGACGCCCTCGAGGGGCGCTGCCAGTCCGAGACACGCATGCTGCTCGAGGCGAGCCTGCGCGAGGGGGACCGACGCCTGAGCTGCGTGGCGCTCAACGACGTCGTGGTCGCCAAGGGCGAGTCGGGCCGCATGCTCGACCTGCGCACGTGGCTCGACGGCGCCTATGTCAATACCCACGGCGGCGACGGCTTCATCATTTCCACGTCCACCGGCTCCACGGCCTACGCGCTGTCCTGCGGTGGACCGATTGTGCACCCGAGCCTCGCCGCGATCGTCCTCGTCCCGATCTGCCCGCACACGCTCTCCGACCGTCCCATCGTGGTCGGCGCGGACAGTATCGTCGAGATCGAGATCGCCGATCGGCACGAAACGCGCGCCGTGGTCGTCTGCGACGGCATGGTCCTGAGCGAGCTCGAGCCGGGCGAGCGCCTGCGCGTGGCGCGAGCGCCGGTCCGGGCAACCCTCCTGCACCCGCCCGGACACGACTACTACCGGATTCTGCGCTCGAAGCTGCACTGGGGCCGCGGCGTTCGCGACGGCCAGCCGCCGATCGCCTGAGGCGCGCAATGCTGTCCCACCTGCAGATTCGCGATTTCGCGATCGTCGAAGCCGTCGAGGTCGAACTCGGGTCGGGGTTCACCGCCCTGACCGGCGAGACCGGCGCCGGCAAGTCGATCCTCGTGGACGCGCTGCTGCTCGCGGTGGGCGGTCGCGCGGACAGCGGCGCTGTCCGCCACGGTGCCGAGCGTGCCGAGGTGACCGCGAGCTTCGACGTGTCCGCCAACCCGCCGGCGCTGGCCTGGCTCGACGAACAGCAGATCGGACACGACGGCGAGTTGCTGCTGCGACGGACTGTTGCCGCGGACGGTCGCGGCCGCGCCTACGTCAACGGCCAGGCCATGCCGGTGCAGTCGCTGCGCGAGCTCGGCGAGCTGCTCGTGGACGTGCACGGTCAGCTCGAGTTCCAGTCCCTCGCCAAGCGCAGTTACCAGCGCGAGCTGCTGGACGGCAGCGGCGGCCTGCAACCGGAGGCGGCCGCCATGCGCGAGGCCTTCCGGGCGTGGAAGGCGCTCGATGTAGAGCGCACGGCATTCGAGGAGCATGGCCGCAATCGCGAGCGACGCCTCGATCTGCTCGAGCACTACGTCGCGGAGCTCGAGGCGCTCGATCCGCAGGCCGACGAGCCGCGCCGCCTGGCAGAGGAGCGCAAGCGCATGGCCGCGCTCGGCCGGCTCGCCGAGGGCACGGCGCAGGTCGAGGGCTTGCTCGCGGGAGAGGCCGGCGACGTGACTGCCGCGCTCGGGCGGGCCCAGTCGGTGTTGCGCCAGCTATCGACGCTCGATGCCGCGCTCGCCGGAACCGAGCGGCTGATCGAGGAAGCCGCCATCGCCTGCCGCGAGGCCGTGACGACGCTGCGCCGCTATGCCGAGTCGCTCGAGGCCGATCCGGCGCGCCAGGAACAGATCGAGTCGCGGCTCGCCGCGCTCGAGGACGCGGCGCGCAAGCACCGGGTCGACACGGCAGCGCTGCCCGGGGTCCGCGTGCGCCTCGCCGGCGAACTGCAGGAATTGCGCGCCGGCGCCGTGAACCTCGCGGAACTCGAACGGCGACTTTCGGCGGCGCGCGAGGAACGGGACCATGCCGCGGCCCGGCTGGCGGCCGCACGTCGTGGCGCGGCCGCGGCGCTGGACGAGCGCGTCACGGCGCTGATGCAGGGGCTCGGCATGCCGGGCGGCGTCTTCTCAACCCGGCTCGAGACCCGCGAGCGCGCCGAGTGCGGCGAGCACGGCACGGACGACATCGAGTTCCTGGTGAGCGCCAACCCGGGCCAGCCACCCCGTCCGCTCGCGAAGGTGGCGTCGGGCGGCGAGCTCTCCCGGATCAGCCTCGCGCTGCACGTCGCGACGCTCAACGCGACGCACCTGCCCTGCCTGATCTTCGACGAGGTGGATGCGGGGGTCGGCGGCGCCGTGGCCGAGATGGTCGGCCGGCAACTGCGGGCACTCGCGCTGTCGCGACAGGTGCTGTGCGTGACCCACCTGGCCCAGGTTGCCGCCCAGGCCGACCGGCAGCTGCGCGTCTCCAAGCGGACGACCGGCAACGCGACGCAGACGGCGGTGCATGCGCTCGAGGGGGCGGAAAGGATCGAGGAAATCGCGCGCATGCTGGGCGGTGCCCGGATCACCACCCGCACCCGCGACCATGCCCGGGAGATGCTGGAATCAGCGGCTCAGGCGCCGGCGCGAGTGCCTAGCCCTGCTTCGAGCGGTGCGGGCAACGCTCGCGCACGCAGCGCCCGCGCAAAGTCAGCGCGTGGTCGGTGAGCTCGAAACCGTGCCTCCCGGCGATCTCGCGTTGCCGCTCCTCGATCCCCGCGTCGGCAAACTCCTCGACCCGCCCGCAGTCCTCGCAGACGATGTGGTCGTGGTGCTCGCCCTGGTCGAGTTCGAACACCGCGGTCCCGCCCTCGAAGTGATGCCTCTTCACGAGGCCGGCCGACTCGAACTGAGTCAGCACGCGATAGACCGTGGCGAGGCCGATGTCCTCGTTGGAATCGAGCAGGCGGCGGTAGACGTCCTCGGCGCTCATGTGGTGCGCGGCGTTCACGGCCAGGATCTCGAGGATCTTGAGCCGCGGCACGGTGACCTTGAGGCCTGCGCGTCGAAGTTGAGAGGGTTCCACGTCTTGCCCGCCGTAATACCCGTCCTGGGGCGACCGCGAGGAGTTCGCGGTTGCTGTATCATGCGCGCGCATTATGTCCGGCGCGCGCCGGCAACTCCAGACATCATGAGCCCACCGGACGCACGCCCTCGACTTCCCTTCGCCGTCGCCCTCGCACTGCTGCTGGTCGTCGCCACGGCGGGCTGCGTGTACCGTCCCGACATCCAGCAGGGCAACCTTCTGAAGCTTACGGACGTCGAGCAGGTGACCGTCGGCATGTCCCGCAGCCAGGTGCGCTACCTGCTCGGGACTCCGATGGTGTCGGACCCGTTCGCGCCCCATCGCTGGGACTACATCTATCGCCGGACCTACGGCCGCGACCGCCAGGTCGACACCGCGCATTTCATCGTCCGCTTCGAGGACGACAAGGTGACGGCCGTGGAAAAAGTGGCCCTGCCCCAGCCGCCCGGGCCCGAGCGGCCGGCTTCGTGGCGCTTCTGGCAGAAGCCGCCGGTTGATGCGACCGCACCGGACGTCTTGCCGCCCACGCCACCCGACAATCGCCCGCCCGCCGAGGGCGCCCCCCCGAACGGCGCCTGAGCGATCCGCTCGGACGCCTCTCATGCGGCGTCCGTTCAGGACGACCGAACGCGGGTTCGCCGCCGCCCCACGTCCGACCCAGCCGCCTGCCGCCGCGCGACGCGCGGATCGAGGCGCAGCGGCCGATAGATCTCCACGCGGTCGTCCGCGCTCAGCAGCTGCGCTGCGTCCACCCGGCGGCCGTAGATACCGAGTGCAACCGAGGTCGCATCGAGCTCGGGAAATTCCGCGAGCAACCCGGACGCCCGCACCGCTTCGAGGGCCGTCATGCCCTCGGCGAGCGGCACGCGCACGAGTCGCTGGCGGGTCGGCAAGGCGTAGACGACCTCAACGACGGACGGTTCAGGGTCGCGGGCCATGCAGCGCCCGCGCCCGTGCGATGAACGCGTCGATCAACGTGTTGCAGCTCTGCTCGAAAGCCTTGCCGAAAAGCAGCGAGACGATCGGACTTGCGAACTCGAAGCGCATCGCGAGCTCGATGCGCGTGCCGGCGTCGGCGATCGCCGCGAACGTCCAGCGGCCGTCGAGCACCCGGAACGGGCCCCGCACGAGCTGCATGTCCATGAAGCCCGGGCGCGCGAACTCGTTGCGGGTAGTGAAGCGCTCGCGCATGCCGCCGCGCTGCATCTCCATGCTGGCCAGCAGGTCGCGGTCCGACTTCTCGTGCAACTCCGCGGCCGCGACCCACGGCAGGAATTCGGGGTAGCGCTCGACGTCGATCACGAGGTCGAACATCTGCTCGGGGCTGAAGGTGACGAGCGCGTTGCGGCGGATCTCTCGAATGGCCATCGGGGCTCCCTGATCGCGGCGCAAGTGTATTCGGGACGGGTAGAATGCGCGACCGCACTCGATCGATCCGCCATGGCTGCGCCCAGCAAACCGAAGGACACCACGCCTCCCCCGATCGCGCTCAACAAGCGCGCGCGATTCGAGTATTTCATCGAGGAGAACCTCGAGGCCGGCATGGCGCTGCAAGGCTGGGAGGTCAAGAGCCTGCGGGCTGGCAAGGCGCAGATCACGGAGGGCTACGTGCTCGTCAAGAACGGCGAGGCGTGGCTGATCGGAGCGCACATCTCGCCGCTCAAGACCACCTCGACCCACGTAATCGCCGACCCCACGCGCACGCGCAAGCTGCTGTTGCACCGCCGGGAGCTCGACCGCCTCCTGGGCGCGGTGGAGCGCAAGGGCCACACCATCGTGCCGCTCAGGCTGTACTGGAAGCACGGCAAAGTGAAGCTCGAGATCGGCCTCGCGAAGGGCAAGCAGTCGCACGACAAGCGTGCGACCGAGAAGGATCGTGACTGGCAGCGCGAGAAGTCGCGCGTCATGAAGGCCCACCGCCGCTAGGGCACGGGGCTGTCGCTCACGCAGCGGGCTAGCTCGCCCGACGACGGCGCCCTTGCATTTCCGCCCCTTGCCCCTACACTGGGTCCCACACCGGGGGCGACCGGTTTCGACGTGGGTCGCGAAACTCCAGGTGCATGCCGAGGTGCAAGGTTCCTCGTAAAACCGCTTGCAAACACTTAGTTGCCAACGAAGACAACTACGCTCTGGCGGCTTAATCCCGCCTAACCCTCGACTGGCATGTGCTTGTGCATCCAGACCCGGGGGACGCGCTCACAAGCTCGCGGGTCCAGTGTGCTGAGGGCTGGCTCGCTAAAATGCACCTGAGCTGGTCGAACGTCTTCCCTGCCGCTCGGGTAGCGTTCGACGAGAATCAAAGAGACGGCTAAGCATGTAGGTCCTGGAACGTAGGGCTTGCGGACGCGGGTTCGATTCCCGCCGCCTCCACCATCATGCCCCCCGGCGAGCTACGCCGGGGGGCCTCACTCCAGCAGTCTCTGCTCGGCGTTGCGCACGTCGAGATCCGCACCGAACAGCACCAGCACGTCCCCCGCCTCGAGCAGCTCATCGCCCGGTGGGTCGGCCCGCCTCCGGCCATCCCGCACCAGAGCCGCGACCGACACGCCTGGCACGCTCAATTCCTTGAGCAGGCGTCCCACCGCCGAGCTGCGCGGCGGCAGGAGCACCGGATGGAGCCGCTCCGCTGCACGCGGCTGCGTGTCGTCGTCGACGCCGCCCTCGCCGCGGATGAATTCGCCCAGCAGTCGATAGCGGTCCACCCGCTGCCGCTGGATCCGCCGGAGCACCCGGGTCAAGGGCACGTCGAGCAAAAGGCAACGCGTGGGCCGCGATCATGAGGGCGGCCTCGAGCGTCTCGGGCACGACCTCGACAGC
>Ga0316603_10000163_pt1 | contig 40421 bp, 41 predicted proteins | sample OWC_soil_day10_n_FD_207649 | JGI IMG/M metagenome (GOLD analysis project Ga0316603, IMG submission 207649) | Wetland soil microbial communities from Old Woman Creek delta, Ohio, United States - OWC_soil_day10_noCT | ecosystem: Environmental > Terrestrial > Soil > Wetlands | place: USA: Ohio... | reverse complement strand
TGCGCCGCAAAGTAGCTAGACTTGCGGCCGCATGCACCCGATCCCAGCCCACCACCCTTGGCGCCTGAGCGTCGCGCCGATGATGGACTGGACCGACCGGCATTGCCGCTTCTTCCATCGCCTGATCACCCGCCACGCGCGGCTGTACACCGAGATGGTCAGCACCGGCGCGCTGGTGCACGGCGACGTGGCCCGGCATCTGGACTACAGCGCCGAGGAGCATCCGCTGGCGCTGCAACTGGGCGGAAACGATACGCAGGAGCTGGCGCATTGCGCACGGCTGGCCCAGGCCTGGGGCTACGACGAGATCAACCTCAACTGCGGCTGCCCCAGTGACCGGGTGCAGCGCGGCGCCTTCGGCGCCTGCCTGATGGCCGAGCCGCAGCGCGTGGCCGAAGGCGTGAAGGCGATGCGCGACGCCTGCACGCTGCCGGTGACGGTGAAGCACCGCATCGGCATCGACCGCATCGAGCGCTACGACTTCGTGCGCGACTTCGTCGGCACGGTGGCCGAAGGCGGCTGCGAGGTCTTCATCGTGCACGCGCGCAATGCCTGGCTCGACGGCCTGAGCCCCAAGGACAACCGCGAGATTCCGCCGCTGCGCTATGGCATCGTGCATCGCCTGAAGCGCGACTTCCCGGCACTGAGCATCGTCATCAATGGCGGCATCGCCGGCGACGCGGCCATCCGCGAGCAGCTGCAGCAGGTCGACGGCGTGATGGTCGGCCGCGAGGCCTACCACCACCCCTGGTCGATGTCGCAATGGGATGCCGGTTTCTTGGGCGATGCGACGGCCGTGCCGCAGCGCGGGCAGATCGAAGCCGCGATGCTGCGCTACATGGAAGGCCTGCACGCGCAAGGGCAGCCCTGGACGCACGCGGCGCGGCACATGCTGGGCCTGTGGAACGGCACGCCCGGCGCGCGCCGGTGGCGCCAGGTGTGGTCGAATCACCGCCTGAAGGACCAGTCACCGGCCCAGGTGGCCCGGCTGGCCGATGCGGCGCGCTGCCGCGACCTCCGTGACCCCGTGCCGCTCGACGCCTGAAGCGCCGCGGCTTGCGCTTGACTGGCGGATTGATGAGCGACATCCAGACCGGCATCCTCGCCCCGCTGCCCGCGTTGGGCCGCTATCTCAGCTTCAGTGCCGGGCCGCAGGGCGACCCTCGCGCGGCGCTGCGCGCACTGGGCGAGCTGGCCGATGGCCAGCGTGTGGTGGTGGGCCTGGGTAAATCGCTGCTGCGTGTGCTGGACCGGGGCATCCCGGGGCTGCACAGCTTTGCCGGCGCCGTGGGACCGGGCATGGAGCTGCCGGCCACGCCAGCTGCGCTGTGGTGCTGGCTGCGCGGTGACGACCGGGGTGACCTGGTGCACCTGACACGCAAGCTGCAGGCCGCGGTGGGCGGTGCGCTGTTGCTGGAGCAGGTGATCGAGGCTTTCCGCCATGGCGCCGGCCTGGATCTGAGCGGCTACGAGGACGGCACCGAGAACCCGACCGGCGACGATGCCGTGCACGCCGCCTTCGTGGCCGGGCAGGGAGCCGGGCTGGACGGCGGCAGCTTGGTGGCCGTGCAGCAATGGCTGCACGACTTCGGCCAGTTCGAGGCGATGAGCCCGCGCGAACAGGACCATGCCATCGGCCGGCGCCGCAGCGACAACGTCGAGCTGGACGACGCGCCAGCCAGCGCCCATGTCAAGCGCACCGCGCAGGAAAGCTTCGAGCCCGAGGCCTTCATGCTGCGCCGCTCGATGCCCTGGTCCAAAGGGCAGCGATCGGGGCCGGTGTTCGTGGCTTTCGGCAGGTCCTTCGACGCCTTCGAGGTGCAGCTGCAGCGCATGATCGGCGCCGAGGACGGCATCACCGATGCGTTGTTCAGCTTCACCCGGCCGATCACCGGCGCCTACTTCTGGTGCCCGCCTTTGCGCGACGGCCGCCTCGACCTGCGCGCGTTGGGTCTTTAGCAGGCAAGGCGATGCAAGTCGACGGGCAGAGCCGACGCACGCTGTGGCCCAGCAGCACGCGTGATGCGCTGTTCGTCATCGACCAACGCCGTCTGCCGCATGCGCTTGCCATCGAGCGGCTGGACAGCGTGGAGGCGGTGTTCACCGCCATCCGCGACATGTGGGTGCGCGGCGCACCATTGATCGGTGCCACCGCCGCCTACGGGCTGGCGCTGCAGGCCATGGCCGATGCGTCCGACGCGGCGGTGCAGGCCGCGGCCCAGCGCTTGGCCTCGGCGCGGCCGACGGCGGTGAACCTGGCCTGGGCGCTGCAACGCATGATGGCGCAGCTGCAGCCGCTGCCTGCGGCCGAGCGCGCGACTGCGGCTTGGCGGCAGGCCGATGCCATTGCCGACGAGGATGTGGCCACCAACCAGGCCATCGGCCGCCATGGCCTGCAGTTGCTGCGCGAACTCGTGCCGCGCCGCCCCGGCAGGTTGAACGTGCTGACGCATTGCAATGCCGGCTGGCTGGCCACGGTGGACTGGGGCACGGCGCTGGCGCCGGTGTACCAGGCGCAGGCTGCGGGGCTGGACGTTCACGTGTGGGTGGATGAAACGCGGCCGCGCAACCAGGGCGCCAGCCTCAGCGCCTGGGAGCTGGGCCAGCAGGGCGTGCCGCACACCCTGGTGGCCGACAACGCCGGCGGCCACCTGATGCAGCGGGGCCTGGTCGACGTGGTCATCGTCGGCTGCGACCGCGTCAGCGCCCACGGCGACGTGTGCAACAAGATCGGCACCTACCTGAAGGCCCTGGCCGCGCGCGACAACGGCGTGCCCTTCTACGTGGCCATGCCATTGTCGACGCTGGACCTGTCGCTGCACGACGGGTTGCGCCAGATCCCGATCGAGGAGCGCAGCGCGCGCGAGCTGACGCACATCGGCGGACGTGCGGCCAGCGGCGAATGGGTCGAGGTGCAACTCGCGCCCGACGGCTGCGCGGCGGCCAACCCGGCCTTCGACGTGACGCCGGCTGCGCTGGTGAGCGCGCTGATCACCGAACGTGGCGTCGTGGCGGCCCGGCCCGACGCGCTGCGCACGCTGGCGCAAGGTGCGGCATGAGCGACGACGAGAACATGCTGCGCGATCAGGCGGTGCAGGCCATCCGCAAGCTTGACGCGCTGGGGCTGAACCGCGGCAGCACCGGCAACCTGAGCCTTCGCTGCGCGCGCGGTGGCGTGGACGGCATGCTGATCACGCCCACCGGCATGGGCGCCGACGACCTGCGTGCGCAGGACATGGTCTGGGTCGGCTTCGACGGCACGGTGCAGGGCGACTGGTTGCCCTCCTCGGAATGGCATTTCCACCAGGCGATCCTGCTGCGCCGCGCCGACCTGCAGGCCGTGGTACACACCCATTCGGTGAACGCCACCGCGCTGGCCTGCCTGGAGCGCGAACTGCCGCCCATCCATTACATGGTGGCGGTGGCCGGCAGCGACACGATTCCCTGCACGCCTTACCACACCTTCGGCAGCGAGGCGCTGTCGGCGGCCGTGGCGCAGGCGCTGAGCGACCGCAACGCCTGCCTGCTGGCCCACCATGGCCTGGTGGCCGCCGGCGCCACGCTGGCCCAGGCGATGAAGATCGCCATCGAGATCGAGTCGCTGTGCGAGGTCTACCTGAAGGCGCTGGCGGTGGCCGAGCCGACGCGCCTGAGCACCGTGCAGATGGCCGAGGTGCTGGACAAGTTCAAGAGCTACGGGCGCTTGCGCCGAAGCTGATCCGCTCGGGCCAGGTGGCCAGCAGCAACCCGGCCAGCGATAGCGCAAAGGCCACCAGGTGCATGGCCCCGAAAGCCTCGCCCAGGAAGAGCACGCCCACCAGCGCCGCGCTGATCGGCAGCATCACCGTGAACACGCCCGCCTGCGGCGCAGGCACGTGGCGCAGGCCCTGCATCCACAGCCACACGGTGACCATGCTGGCGGCGATCGAATAGAAGCCGAGCAGCAGCCAGGTACCCGCGGGCACCGCGGTGAATTCGAAGCGCAGGGCCTGCCACAGTCCCAGCGGCGTGACCAGCGCCAACCCCCACAGGTTGATCAGCGCGCTGATGCGGCGCGGCGACACCTTGCCGGTGAGTCGCTTGCCGATGACCACGTAGCTGGCCTCGCACAGCACCGCGCCCAGCAGCAGTAGATAGCCCCAGTTCGTGGCCGGCGTGGCCGGCGCGCCGCTGCTGTCCTTGGCCAGCGCCAACAGCAGGATGCCGAACACCGCACAGCCGATGGCCGCCATCACCCGGCCGCGGATGCGTTCGCCGAGGAAGATGCGCGACAGCAGCGCCACCGCCGCGGGAATGGCTGCCATCACCATGCCGGCGGCCACCGCCGAGGTCAGCATCACGCCGAAGAGCATGCAGATCGAGAACAGGAAGTTGCCGAGGAAGCTCTCCCAGAACAGCAGCCTGCGGTCATGCGCCGACAGCGGCGCATCGCCGTCGCGCCGGCGCACCCAGTGCGCCATGGCCACGGCGGCGATGCCGAAGCGCAGCCAGGCCAGCAGGAAGATGGGAAAGGCCGCGACCAGCAGTTTGGAAAGCCCCACGTAGGAGCCTACCACCGCCATGCTGGTGGCCAGGCTGGCATAGGCCAGCAGGGGCACCGTGCCGCCCGTGCGGGCGGGGCTCAAACCGGCTTCTTGTGCGTGCCGTCGCACAGCGGCTGGTGGCCGCTGGCCTTGCAGCCGCAGAAGTACACCGTCGTGCTCTCGGTGGCGCTGTACTTCAGCGGCGTGAAGGCGCCGCCTTTGTGTGAGCCGTCGCAGAAGGGCTGGTTCTTGCTCTGGCCGCAGGCGCACCACCAGTAATCCGTGCCGGCTTCGACGGCCACGGCATAGGGGGTGTCGGCGGCGCGGTGGGCGGAGCTCATGGCGGTATCTCCTCGGGGCGTGGGTTGCGGCGGTCAGAACGCCTGGGCATAGCGCCGCAGCTCCCAGTCGCTGACATGGTGCTGGTACTCGGCGATCTCGGCGCGTTTCAGGCTCAGGAACTCCCGCGTAAGCGTTTCGCCGAGCGTGGTGCAGATCAGCTCGTCGGCGGCGAGCGCGTCCAGCGCCTCGCCCAGCGACTGCGGCAGCAGCGCGATGCCGCGCTCGCGGATCTGCGCCAGCGACAGCTCGAACAGGTCGTCGCCGCATTCAGGCGGCGGCTCGAGCTTGCGGTCGACGCCGTCCAGACCCGCGGCAATCAGCGCAGCCGTGCTCAGGTAGGGGTTGGCGCTGGCATCGGGCACACGCCACTCGAAGCGCCCGTGCAGCGTGCGCAGCGCCGCGGTGCGGTTGTTCGGACCTTGCGCCAGGTAGGCCGGCGCCCAGCTGGTGCCTGACAGGGTAGGGTACACCCGCAGCCGCTTGTAGGAGTTGACTGTGGGCGCCACCAACGCGGTGAGCGCGGCCGAATGCGCCATGACGCCGGCGATGAAATGCCGGCCGGTCGGCGACAGCGTGGCCTCGCGGTCGGCGCTGCCGTCGCTGCGGTGCGGCACGAAGACGTTGTGCGCGTTGTCGGGGCGCTTCGGGTTCCAGTCTGACCACAACGACACGTGGAAGTGCATGCCGCTGCCCGGCTGGTCGCCGAAGGGCTTGGGCATCATCGAGAAGACCATGCCGTGGGCCTCGGCCAGCGCCTGTGCGGCCAGCTTGAACAGCATCAGGTGGTCGGCACTGGCCAGCGCCTCGTCGAAGCCGAAATTCAACTCGTACTGGCCATGCGCGTCCTCGTGGTCGATCTGCAGCACGTCCAGGCCGCATTTCGACAGCGCGGACTGCAGCTCGTGCAGGAAGCCCTGCTGGCGTGCCAGCGAGCGCAGGTCGTAGGACGGCTTGTCCAGCCGGTCCTGTGCGTCGGCCGAAAGCCAGCGATCGCCGTCGCGCTTGAGCAGGAAGAACTCGGGTTCGATGCCGGTGCGCAGGTGCCAGCCGCGCTCGGCCAGATGCGCGACGGCACGCTTGAGCACCTGGCGCGGGCAGGCATCGAAGGGCTGACCGTTGACGAAGCCGTCGCAGACGATGCGGGCGACGCCGGGCATCCAGGGCAGGGCGGTGGCGGTGCTGGCATTGCCGCGGGCGTAGTACTCAGCGCGCGGTCCGACTCGCGGCAGCCCGGTGCCGTGGATCGACGGGCCGGCAAAGCCGGCGCCGTCGGTGAGCAGTTCATCGAAGTGGGTCAGCGGGACCAGCTTTCCCTTGGCCACGCCGTGAATGTCGGTGAATTGCGCCAGCAGCGTGTGCACGCCGGCCGCGCGCAGGCGCTCAATCAGGTCTTTCATCTGTGCTCCCCGCGCTCGGCATGCTCATGAAGCGCATGCTACGCCGCGGCGCGGACCGCAAGGATCAGAAGGACACCACCACCGATGCGCCAAGCACGCTGTTGTTCTTGCGATAGCTGCCGTCGTCGACGTAAAGGAAGACCGGCTGGTTGGCCCAGTCGTAGCGGTACTCGGCCTTGAACATCGTGTACTGGTTGAACACGTAGTTCAGGCCCACCGCCAGGGCATAGCGGCTGGCACCGTCGTTGCAGCCGGGGTCGACCGCGGCCGCGCCTTGCACGCAACCGAGCGTGCCGTCGGGACCGATGCCGTTTTCGGGGCTGATGCCATAGCCCAGCAGGCCGCCGCCGTTCTTGCCGTTGTTCAGGTAGTCGAAGCGGCCGACGCCTTCGAAGCGTGGCGTGAACTTGTAGGCTGCCAGCGTGGACAGGCCATACCACGACGCGGTCTGCAGGCCGCCGTTGGCATTGGCGGTGATGGCGGCGTCCTTCTGGTAGCCGTAGCTCAGCTGGCCCTGCACCGTCCAATCGCCGCGGACGAAGTAGCCGTCGACCTCGATCAGGCCGAGGTTGGAATTGGTGGGAGTGCAATCGTCGCAGGCATAGCCGTTGACGAAGTTCGGCGCCTGGCCGTACACGCCGGCCGCGCCGAAGCCCTGGTACTCGCCGCGCGCATAGTCCACGCGCACCGCCAGCACCGAGCCCTTGGCCGCGGAGAAATTGGCGTTCTGGTTCATCTGCGCCAGCATCGCCTTGGTCACCCACTTGCCACTGGTCAGGTCGACGCCGGCGCCGATGTAGCCGGTGGGCAGCGTGAAGTCGAACAGCAGGTTGTGGGTGATCAGCTTGTTCAACGTCGGCTGCAGGTATTCGTAGCCCGACCAGTCCGGGATCTGGCCGGCAATGAAGCGCGTCTGCAGGTCCGTCAGCGGCACCGAGACGCTGGCTTCCTGCACGATGGAATAACCGTCGATCACCGAACCCACGCCGCGCTGCGGGGCCAGCGTCAGCCGCCACTTGGTGCCATCGGACATTTCCTTCTGGAAGTCCAGGATGGCCATGCCGATGTAGGAGTTCCAGTAGTTGTAGCCATAGTTGGCCACCGAATCCAGGAACTGGAAGCCGGCCAGGTCCTGCGCCCGGTTGTAGATGTAGGCCGCCTGCATCTGGCCGCTGATCTTCAGGCCCGTGAAGCCGCTGGCTTCGCGCGAATCTTCCAGCGCCTCAGTCTTGACCGTGATGCGGTTGAGTTCGGCCGCCTGCTCCGGTGTCATGCCCCATTGCGGCTGGGGCGCCGCGGCCGCCTTGGCCTGGCTGTCCTTCAACTGCTGCTCGAGCTGGTTGACCCGGTCGCGCAGCGCCTTGATTTCGTTCAGCACTTCCGCGTTGCTTTGCGCGGCGGCGGGCAGGGCGGCGACCAGGGCCAGTGCGAGCAGGGTGAGCTTGGGTCGGGTGAGCATGGTCAGCGGTCTCCAGGGGCTACAGCGTTGAATTGTGATGTGAGGATAGGGCTCAGCCGCGGGAGGCTTCGGCCAGATCGAGCAGTCTTTTGCGTTCGGCGCGGGCGATCATGTAGCTGGCCACCAGCACTCCGATGGCCACCACCAGCACGATCAGCGTGGCCACCGCATTGACGCTCGGGTTCAGCCCAAGGCGGGCGCGCGAGAAGATCACCAGCGGCATGGTCGTCGCGCCCGGCCCAGACAGGAAGGCGGACAGCACCACGTCGTCCAGCGAGATGGTGAAGGTGAGCAGCCAGGCCGACATCAGCGACTGCGAGATCATTGGCAGCGTCACCAGCCAGAACACCTGCGAGGGCTTGGCGCCCAGGTCCATGGCCGCTTCTTCGAGCGCGGGGTCCAGGTCGAGCAGCCGCGACTGCACGATCACCGCCGCATAGGCCATGCCCAGCAGCAGGTGGCCGAACCAGATGGTCATCAGCCCGCGCTCGGGGAAACCGATGGCACGCTGCACCGACACCAGCATCAGCAGCAGCGACAGCCCCACCACCACCTCGGGCATGACCAGCGGCGCGTTGACCATGCCGCTGAACAACGTGCGCCCGGTGAAGCGCTTGTACTTGACCAGGGCAAAGGCCGCCAGCGTGCCCAGCACCACCGAGCCGCAGGCGGTGAGGAAGGCGATCTTCAGGCTGAGCCACAGGCCGGCCTGGATCTCACGGTCCTCGGCCAGCGACGCATACCACTTGAGCGTGAAGCCGCGCCAGACGTTCGGAATCGGCGAGTCGTTGAACGAGAAGATGACCAGCGCCACGATCGGCAGGTACAGGAACACATAGCCTGCGGACAACCAGCCACGCGCGAACCAGCGGTTGAAGCCGGCGCTGGTGCCGCGTTTCATTTCCTCGCCTCCTGGGCCTCGGCCTGGTACTTGTTGAAGATGGCCAGCGGCACGATGATCAGCAGCACCATCACCACCGCCACGCTGGAAGCCATCGGCCAGTCGTTGTTGGAGAAGAACTCGTCCCACATGACGCGGCCGATCATCAGCGTCTGCGGCCCGCCCAGCAGTTCGGGGATGACGAACTCGCCGATGCAGGGGATGAACACCAGCATCGAGCCGGCGATGATGCCGGCCTTGGACAGCGGCACGGTGATCTTCCAGAACGCCGTCCAGGCGGTGGCACCCAGGTCGGCCGCGGCCTCGAGCAGGCGCAGGTCCATCTTCGCCAGGTTGCCGTACAGCGGCAGGATCATGAAGGGCAGGTAGGTGTAGGTCATGCCCAGCACCAGCGAAAAGGGCGTGTGCATCAGCTTGCCCGGCGCGGGAATCAGCCCGGCGGCGGCCAGCAGTTGGTCGATGCCGGTGCCGATGAGCAGGTCGGCGACCCAGCCGTTGTCGCTGAGCAGGCCCTTCCAAGCGTAGACGCGCAGCAGGAAGGAAGTCCAGAATGGCAGCATCACCAGCATCAGCAGCGTGGGCTGCAGCGTGGACTTGGCACGGGCCATGAAGTAGGCGAAGGGGTAGCCGATGGCCAGGCACAGCAGCGTCGTCGCCGCGGCGTACTTCAGGCTGGCCAGGTAGGTCTTCAGGTAGAGCGCGTCCTCGGTGATGAAGACATAGTTCGACAGCTTCAGCGACAGCTGCAGCACCCCGTCCTGCAGCGTGATCAGGTCCTTGAACTGCACCGCCTCCATCTCGGAGACGCTGATCTTGAAGACGATGACGAAGGGGAACAGGAAGAACACCAGCAGCCACAGGTAGGGCACGCCGATGACGGCGCTGCGCCCGCTGAGCATCCGCCGCAGGCGATCCATCATGCGGTGAGCACCACGTGGGCCGAGCGCGACCAGTGCGCCCAGACCGTGTCGCCCCAGGTGAATTCGTCGTCGCGGTGGCGCTGCACGTTGGCCAGGCTGACCTTCAGCCGCGCGCCGCTGGCCAGCTCGACGTGGTAGACGGTGAAGCTGCCAAAGTAGGACAACTCCTTGATGAGGCCGCGCGCGGTGTTGTACGTATCCTCCGGCGGCTTGCGCGACAGATGGATCTTTTCCGGGCGCAGGGCCACGGTGACGGCCATGCCTTCGTTGCCGGTGATGCCGTGGCCGACATAGTGCTTGCAGTCGGCGCAGCCGATGATCACGTGGTCGGGCTGGTCCTCGTCGAGCGTGCCGTCCATCAGGTTGACATTGCCGATGAAGTCGGCGACGAAGCGCGTGGCCGGCGTTTCGTAGATCTCGCTCGGCGGCCCGACCTGCAGGAAGCGGCCCTCGCTCATGATGGCGATGCGCGAGGCCATGGTCATGGCCTCTTCCTGGTCGTGCGTGACCATCACGCAGGTCACGCCCACCTGCTCGATGATGTTGACCAGCTCGATCTGCGTTTCCTCGCGCAGCTTCTTGTCCAGCGCGCCCAGCGGCTCGTCCAGCAGCAGCAGTTGTGGCTGTTTGGCCAGGCTGCGCGCCAGCGCCACGCGCTGCTGCTGGCCGCCGGACAGCTGGTGCGGCTTGCGCTTGGCGAACTTGCCCAGCTGCACCAGCTTGAGCATGGCCTCGACCCGGTCGGCCACCTGGTCTTTGGGCAGGCCGTCGCGCCTCAGGCCGAAGGCGATGTTGTCCCACACCGTCAGGTGCGGGAACAGCGCATAGCTCTGGAACATCATGTTCATCGGCCGCTGGTAGGGTGGCAGACTGGCCAGGTCCTGGCCGGCGAGCACGATGCGCCCGGCGCTCGGCGTCTCGAAGCCGGCCAGCATGCGCAGCAGCGTGCTCTTGCCGCAACCCGACGAACCCAGCAGCGCGAAGATCTCGCCCTTGGCGATGTCGAGCGAGACGTCGTTGACGGCCTTGTAGCCGTCGAAATCCTTTACCAGGTGTTCGATGCGCAGGAACGCGGCGTCACCCGCGCCGCGCTGCCCGTTGCCTGCCGTCGATTGGCTCACGATCTGGCGCAGGGTTACAGGCCGGTCTTGAAGGAGGTGTAGGTGCGCGTCATCAGCCGGCGCAGGTCGTTGTTCAGCGCCTCGGGCGCCACCATGTTCTTCATGTCGTTCGGCGGCAGGAACACGGTCGGGTTGCTGGCGACCTCGGGCTTGATGAACTTCTTCGATTCCAGGTTGGGGTTGGCGTAGAAGACCTTGTTGGTCAACGAAGCGTGGATCTCCGGACGCAGGATGTAGTTGATGAACTTGTGGGCGTTGCCCGGGTGCGCCGCATCGGCCGGGATGACCATCACGTCGAAGAACAAGAGTCCGCCGTTCTTCGGGATCAGCGCCTGGATGTTGTTGCCGGTCTTGCCGTCGATGGCGCGCTGGCGTGCGATGTTGATGTCGCCCGACCAGCCCAGGGCCACGCAAATCGAGCCGTTGGCCAGGTCGTTGATGTAGCCCGAAGAGCTGAACACGGTGATGTAGGGCCGCACCGCCTTCAGTGCGTTGGCGGCAGCCGCATAGTCGGCCGGATTCTTGCTGAACGGCGGCTTGCCCAGGTAGTGCAGCGCGGCCGGCACCACCTCGGTGGCCGAGTCGAGGAAGGACACGCCGCAGCTCTTCAGCTTGCTGACGTACTCGGGATTGAAGACCAGTTCCCAGACGTTGTCGGGCAGCGGCTTCGGCGCGATCGTGGCCTTGACCTTGTCGACGTTGATGCCCACCGTCGTGAAGCCCCACAGCCAGTTGACCATGTAGTCGTTGCCCGCATCCAGCCGCGCCAGTTGCGCCTGCAGCGCGGGGTCGAGAAATTTGTAGTTGGACAGCTGTGCCTTGTCGATCTTGCGCAGCAACCCGCCGTCGATCTGCAGCTTGGCCCAGTTGGACGACGGCACCACCAGGTCGTAGCCGGTCTTTCCCGCCACCAGCTTGGCGTGCACGATCTCGTTATTGTCGAAGTTGTCGTACCGGACCTTGATGCCGGTTTCCTTCTCGAAGTTCTTGATCGTGTCTTCGGCGATGTAGTCGGACCAGTTGTAGATGTTGAGGACTTTTTCCTCCTCCTGAGCCGAGGCCGCCGTACAGGCCAGGGCGAGGGTTGCCGCCAGGATCGCGGCCACAGGACGGAAGGAGGTGATGCTCATGAACAGGGCTCCGGCGGTGAAGGGGTAAGGTGTTTAGAGTTCAAAGAAGTGTAGGGGCGCTGGCTGACGGGTCCATCGGTGGAAGCGCTCAGCCCATCCAACCCTGGCGCTGTGCGTCGGCCAGGCTCAGGTCCAGGCAGCGGCGCACCAGCGCCATCATCTCGTCGATCTGCGCGCGGGTGATGACCAGCGGCGGGGCGATGATCATGCGGTCGCCGACCGCACGCATGATCAGCCCGTTGCCGAAGCAGTGCCCGCGGCAGACCATGCCCATTTCCAGCTCGGACGAGAAAGGCGTGCCCTTGGACTTGTCCTTGACCAGCTGCAGAGCGGCCATCAGGCCGCAGGTCTGCACTTCGCCCACCAGCGGGTGCCCGGCCAGCGCGGCAAACTGCTGCGCCAGGTAGGGGCCGACGTCGTCGTGCACGTGCTCCACCAGCTTCAGCTGCTGGATCAACCGGATGTTGGCCACGGCCACGGCGCAGGCCACCGGATGGCCGGAATAGGTGTAGCCGTGGTTGAAGTCGCCGCCCTGGTCGATCAGCACCCGGGCAATGCGGTCGCCGACCATCACGCCACCCAGCGGCACGTAGCCGCTGGTCACGCCCTTGGCGAAGGTCATCAGGTCGGGCCGGGCACCGAAGCGCTCGCAGCCAAACCAGTGGCCGGTGCGGCCGAAGCCGCAGATGACCTCGTCGCTGACCAGCAGGATGCCGTACTTGTCGCAGATGCGCTGGATCTCGGGCCAGTAGCTGTCGGGCGGCACGATCACGCCGCCGGCACCCTGCACCGGCTCGCCGATGAAGGCTGCGACCTTGTCTGCGCCGAGTTCCAGGATCTTCTGCTCCAGCCAGCCGGCGGCCATGAGGCCGAAGCCTTCGCGGTCGAGTCCAAGTTCACGGCCATGTTCCCACCAGTGCGGCTGCTGGATGTGCACGATGCCCGGAATCGGCAGTCCGCCCTGCGCATGCATGCCGGCCATGCCGCCGAGCGATGCGCCGGCCATGGTCGAACCATGGTAGGCGTTGTGACGGCTGATGATCACCTGCCGATCGGGCTGGCCCAGGATGTCCCAGTAGCGCCGCACCATGCGCACCACGGTGTCGTTGCCCTCGGAGCCGGAGCCCGAGAAGAACACATGCTGGAACTGCGGCGGCGTCACCTCGGACAGCAGCTCGGCCAGTTCGATGGCCGGCGGCGTGGCCGTCTGGAAGAAGGCGTTGTAGAAGGGCAGCTCACCCATCTGCCGGGCCGCGGCATCGATCAGCGCCCGCTGTCCGTAGCCGACGTTGACGCACCACAGGCCGGACATCGCGTCGAGGATCTTGTGGCCGTCGCTATCCCACAGGTAGATGTTGTCGGCGCGGGTGATGATGCGCGAGCCCTTGCCGGCCAGTGCCTTGAAGTCGGTGAAGGGGTGCAGGAAATGCGCGGCATCGGCCGCCTGCCATTGCTGCGTGCTGCGCGGTGAACGATCGACGGTGCTGTTCATGGGATGTCTCCTGGAGGGGTGGGCGTCTTGGCTACACATGCAACAGCAGGTGTTCGCGTTCCCAAGGCGAGATGACCTTCATGAACTCGGCGTATTCGATCTCCTTGACTTCGGTGTAGACCGTGACGAACTGCTGGCCCAGCACTTCGGCAAGGTCCTTCTCGTCGCGCAGCAATTGCAGCGCCTCACCCAGGCTGCGCGGCAGGGCATGCGCGCCAAGGTAGGCGTCGCCCTTGCACTCGGCGCCGGGCGCGACCCGGTTCTTGATGCCCAGGTAGCCGCAGGCCAATGTGGCGGCCAGCGCCACGTAGGGGTTGGCGTCGGCGCCGATGACGCGGTTCTCGATGCGCCGCGCCTGCGGCCCGGCCACCGGCGAGCGGATGCCCACGGTACGGTTGTCGGTGCCCCACTGGATGTTGATCGGCGCGGCGTTCGAGCGCACCAGCCGGCGGTAGGAGTTGACGTAGGGCGCGAACAGGGCCATCGCGGCCGGGATGTACTTCTGCAGCCCGCCGATGTACCAGAAGAACTCCTGGCTGGGGCTGCCGTCGGCGTTGCTGAACAGGTTCTTGCCGGTGGCCTGGTTGACCAGGCTCTGGTGCACGTGCATCGCGCTGCCCGGCTCGCCTGCAATCGGCTTGGCCATGAAGGTGGCATACATGTCGTGGCGCAGCGCCGCCTCGCGCACCGTGCGCTTGAAGAGGAAGGTCTCGTCGGCCAGGTTCAGCGGGTGGGCATGGAAGAAGTTGATCTCCATCTGCCCGGCGCCGACCTCGTGGATCAGCGTGTCCACGTTCAATTCCATCTTCTCGCAGTAGTCGTAGACGTCCTCGAACAGCGGGTCGAACTCATTCACCGCATCGATCGAATAGGCCTGGCGCGAGGTCTCGGCACGGCCGCTGCGGCCGACCGGCGGCTTCAGCGGCATGTCCGGGTCGGTGTTGCGGGCGACCAGATAGAACTCGAGTTCCGGCGCCACCACCGGGTTCCAGCCCTCGGCCTCGAACAGGCCGCAGATGCGCCTCAGTACCGAGCGCGGCGCAAAAGGCACCAGGGCGCCATGCTTGTCATAGCAATCGTGGATGACCTGCGCCGTCGGGTCGGTGGCCCAGGGCACGATGCGCACCGTGGTCGGGTCGGCCTGCAGGTGCATGTCCCGGTCGGTCGGGCTGATGACGTCGTAGTACGGCCCCTCCTCGGGGAACTCGCCGGTCACGCCCATGGCCACCACGGCCTCCGGCAGGCGCATGCCGCGGTCTTCGGTGAACTTCTCGCGCGGCAGGATCTTGCCGCGCGCCACCCCGGTGAGGTCGGGCACCAGGCATTCGATCTCGGTCACGCGGTGCGTGTTGAGCCACTGTTCGAGCTCGCTGAACGTGAAGTACTTTCTTTCAACCATGGGACACCTGAGCTGTTTTCCTGCGCAGCGGCTGTTTTGCGGGCGCCACCGACGAACCCTTCGTCTGCCGTGGGGCCCACACTAGGGCAGCGGTTCGCGGTACTGCTGCCGATAGGCCTGGCAAGCCTGGCCGAAGGCGCGCGCCAGCTGCACCGAGACGGGGTTGCTGCTCGCCTGCCATTCGGGATGCCATTGCACGCACAGATTGAAGCCCGCTGCCTTGGGGTAGGAAAACGCTTCGATGAGCCCGTCCGGGGCTTGGGCTTCGACACGCAAGTCCTGCGCCAGTCGGTTCACGCCCTGGCCGTGGACTGAGTTCACCTCGAAGCGCGTGCGGTCCAGGATCCTTGGCAGCACGCCGCCGGGAAGGACCTCGACTTCGTGCGCCAGGCCGTACTGCGCTTCAGCGTTGCCGTTGGGATCCGCTCGGTGGTCGGCATAGCCCGGCACATCCTGGACCGCCTGGTGCAGCGAGCCGCCCAACGCGACATTGGTTTCCTGCGTGCCGCGGCAGATGGCAAACAGCGGCAGACCGCGCTCCAGCACCTTGGGGATGAAGGGCAGGGTCCATTGGTCGCGTTCCAGGTCCAGCGGCAGATCGGGGTTGTGCACACCTTCGTCGAAGTGGCGCGGGTGCACGTTGGACGGCGAGCCGGTGAGCAGCACGCCGTCGGCCAGGTCGAGCAGCGCATCGACCTCGCTGTCCAGCGCGTTCGGCACCACCAGCGGCAGGCAGCCGGCCAGGCGCACGAAGTCGACGTACTTCTTGCCGGCGATGTGGAAGGGGTGGTGGCCGAGCTGCCGGTTGCAAGCCGGTACCAGCACGACGGGCAGCTTGGAACTCATGCGACGAGGTCCCTCATGCGGTACCAGGCCATGCCCAGCACCAGCGCCGGCGTGCGCAGCAGCCGCCCGCCCGGGAAGGGCCGGTGCCTCAGGCGCGCGAAGGTGTCGAAGCGGCTGGCATCGCCGGCCATGGCCTCGGCCACCAGCTTGCCCGCCAGCCCGGTGAGGGCCAGGCCATGGCCGGAGAAGCCTTGCAGGTAGTACACATTCGCAGCATAGCCGCCCGCGGCGGGCAGCCGGCCGAAGTCGGGTGCGCGGTTCATCGAGATGTCGACGAATCCGCCCCAGGCGTATTCCACCGTGGCCGATGCCAGCTGCGGGAAGGTGGCCACCATGCGCTGGCGGATGCTCTCGGCCAGGTTCATCGGCGTGACCGTGCTGTAGCTGACGCGGCCGCCGTAGAGCATGCGCTGGTCGTTGGTGGTGCGGAAGTAGTCGAGCACGAAATTGGTGTCGCACACCGCCGCGCGCGACGGGATCAGGCTGTCGGCCAGGGCATCGTCGAGTTTTTCGGTGCAGGCGATATAGGTGCCCACCGGCATGATGCGCGACTGCAGTGCCGGCGCCACGCCTTGCAGGTAGACGTTGCCCGCCAGCAGCACGTGGCGGGCCTGCAGTTCGCCCCGCGCCGTGCGCAGCCGCACCATCGGCCCCGGTTGCAGCGATATCACCGGTGTGTGTTCATGCAGCGTCACGCCCGCAGCCGCGGCTGCACGCCCCAGGCCCAGCGTGTACTTGAGCGGATGCAGATGGCCCGAGCGCACATCGAACACGCCGCTGTGGAAACGCTCGCTGGCGATCCATTGGGCCATCTGCGCCGGCGGAATGTGCTGCTGCACGTAGCCATAGACTTGCTCCATGCGCTCGGCCCAGTCCTGCAGTTCGCGGCCCTTGCGTGCGTTGGTGGCCAGGCCCAGGTAGCCGGCGCGCCAGTCGCAGTCGATGGCGTGGCGGTCGATGCGTTGCCGCAGCAGATCCAGGGCCTCGATCGACATGTCCCAGACGCGCCGGGCCTCGTCCAGGCCGAGTTGGGCTTCGATCGTGGACTGGTCGCAGGCCAGGCCATGGATCGCCTGGCCGCCGTTGCGCCCGCTGGCGCCCCAGCCGAGTTCGCGTGCTTCGAGCAGCGTGACCGAGAAGCCGCGCTCCGCCAGTTCCAGCGCGGCCGACAAGCCCGCCAGACCACCACCCACCACCGCCACGTCACAGCTTTGCGCGCCCTGCAGCGGCGGGTGGGAATGCTGGCGCTCGGCCGTGGCCGCGTAGTAGGAGTTGCGGGTCAGTTCGCGATCGGCGCTCAGCAGGTCCATGGGTTCGTTATGCGCTAGGCAAGCCCTCGTGCGAAGTGGGTCGATGCACGCTCGGTCAGGCGGCGCGCTGAATCGCCCCGCGCAGCGTGTCGACGATCTGGTCGATCTGCTCGCGCTCGATGATCAGCGGCGGCGAGATGGCGACGATGTCGCCCGTGGTGCGCAGCATCACGCCCTTGTCGTAGCAGTCAAGGAAGACGTTGAAGGCGCGCTTGGTCGGCTCGCCGGCCACCGGCGCCAGTTCGACCGCCCCGACCAGCCCGAAATTGCGGATGTCGATGACGTTGGGCAGGCCCTTCAGCGAATGAACCGCCTCGGCGAAGTAGCCCTGCAGCTGGCCGGCGCGCGTCAGCAGGCCTTCGTCGGCATAGGTCTCCAGCGTGGCCAGCCCGGCGGCGCAGGCCAGCGGATGCGACGAGTAGGTGTAGCCGTGCGGGAACTCGATCAGGTGCTCGGGGCCGGTCATGAACACGTCGTGGATGGCCTGCTTGGCCAGCACCGCGCCCATCGGCACGCAGCCGTTGGTGATGCCCTTGGCCAGCGTCATCAGGTCCGGCGTCACGCCGAAGGTGGTGGCGGCAAAGGGCGTGCCAGTACGGCCGAAGCCGCAGATGACTTCGTCGAAGATCAGCAGGATGCCGTGCTTGTCGCAGATCTCGCGCAGCCGCTGCAGGTAACCCTTGGGCGGGATCAGCACACCGGTGGAGCCGGCGATCGGCTCGACGATGACCGCGGCAATGGTCGAGGCGTCGTGCAGCGCGACCAGGCGTTCCAGGTCGTCCGCCAGTTCGGCGCCATGCTCGGGCTGACCGACGCTGAAGGCGTTGCGCTCCAGGTCGTGCGTGTGGCGGATGTGGTCCACGCCGGCCAGCAGGGTGCCGAACATCTTGCGGTTGCCGACCATGCCACCCACCGAGATGCCACCGAAGTTGACGCCGTGGTAGCCGCGCTCGCGACCGATCAACCGGGTACGCGTGCCTTCGCCGCGGGCGCGGTGGTAAGCGATGGCCATCTTCAGCGCGGTTTCCACCGACTCGGAGCCCGAATTGGTGAAGAAGACCTTGTTCATTCCGGGCGGCGCGATCTTCGCCACCTTGTCGGCCAGCTCGAAGGCCTTGGGGTGCGCCATCTGGAAGGGCGGTGCGAAATCCAGCTCGGCGGCCTGATCCTGGATCGCCTTGACGATCTTCGGCCGCGCATGGCCGGCGTTCACGCACCACAGGCCGGCGACGCCGTCGAGGATCTGCCGCCCCTTGTCGTCCCAGTAGTGCATATCCGCGGAGCGGGTCAGCAGGCGCGGCGCCTTCTTGAACTGGCGGCTCGCGGTGAAGGGCATCCAGAATGCGTCGAGATCGGGTTTCATGGCGGAATCCTCGGGGAGTAGCACAGCGGGCGCGGTCGATTCGAGCCCCGAACCACCGCAGGTTGCAGTCTAAACACTGCGGCCTGCAATGTGCTGGCGCAATGGCAGGTGCCGGCCAGCGATGCCGCAATATCATGCGGCGTCCAGACCTTCCGGTGGCATCTCATGCGAAATCCGACTGCGCTGGCGCAACTCGATTCGATCGACTGCGCCATTCTCGAAGCCCTGCAGCGCGACGGGCGCCTGTCCAACGTGGAGCTGGCGCAGCAGGTTCACCTGTCGCCGTCGGCCTGCCTGCGCCGCGTCAAGCAGTTGGAGGAATCCGGCGTCATCGCCCAGTACGTGGCGTTGCTGAACCCCAAGGCGGTGGGCCGCCACGGCACCAGCTTCACGATCATCAACCTGGAGAGCATGAACAACCACCAGCTCGAAGCCTTCGAGCAGGCGGTGCGCGATGCGCCCGAGATCCTGGACTGCTTCTACGTGGCCGGCTCCAACGACTACCTGCTGCGCTTCGCCTACCGCGATGCCGAGGACCTGGAGCGCTTCCATACCGAGGTGCTGATGCGCCTGCCCGGCGTGGCGCGGTCGAACTCGATGCTGGTGCTGCGCACGGTGAAGAAGACCACCGCGCTGGCGCTGTAGGTCGTCAAGGGGCGCGCCAGGCGCCGCGCGCGATGCAGCCGCACAGGTAGGTCCAGACGAAGCGCGCGGCGGCATAGCTGCTGAGTTCAGCATGGTCGTAGGGGGGGGACACTTCCACGCAGTCCATGCCGACGAAGGGCAGCCCGGCCAGCTCTTCCAGCACGGTGAACACCTGGTTGGTCGTCAGGCCACCCGGCTCCGGCGTGCCGGTGCCCGGGGCGAAAGCCGGGTCGAGCGCGTCGATGTCCAGGCTCAGGTACAGCGGCGGGTTGCCGTGCTGCGCCAGCCGCTCGCGCAGGGTGTGCAGCACGGGTGCCAACTGGGCCGCGCTTTCCAGGCCGCGCAGGCTTCGTGCGTCGAAGATCAGACCCCCTTGCGCGCGCACGTACTCGCGTGCCTCGCGCACCCCGGCCGAGCGGATGCCCACCTGCATGAAACATTCGTTGATCACCATGCCTTCGCGCATGGCTTCGTAGACCCAGGTGCCGTGGCCACTGGGCTCACCGCAGTGGTCGCTCCAGGTGTCGCAATGCGCGTCGAAGTGGATCACCGCCAGCGGCCGTCCCAGCCAGCGGCAATAGCTGCGCAGCAGCGGCAACGTGATCGAATGGTCGCCGCCCAGCCAGGCCATGTGGTGCCTGCGGATCAGCGCGTCCACCAGCGCCGGCATGGCCGCGCGCATGCCCTCCAGGCTGGTGTTGGGCAGCGGCAGGTCGCCTGTGTCGGCCAGCACCCCCTCCGGCGTGACGTCGAACAACGGATGCACGCCGTCGCACAGCATGTGGCTGGCCTGGCGGATGGCGCGCGGCCCGAAGCGTGCGCCGGGCCGGTTGGTGGTGGACCCGTCCCAGGCAATGCCGGCCACGGCGTAAGGCTCGCTGCCGGTGGCCGCGGGCACCTTCAGGAAGCGGTTGTCGGACTGGTAGGCGAAAGCGGTCATCGTCGAATGCGGCAGCCGGGGTTGGCGGATCATAAGGACCGCGTGCGACATGCCGCCCCACCCCTTCGAAGACCTGGCGATGAAACCCATACTGGTCCTGCAGCACCTGAGCAGCGATGGTCCGGCCTACCTGGCCACCTGGTTGCAGCGCCACGAACTGTCGTTCGAAGTGCGCAACACCGAGGTGGGGGAAGCCTGTCCCGAGCACATGGACGCCTACTCCGCGCTGGCCATCCTGGGCGGCGAGATGAGCGCCAACGACCCCTTGCCTTCGTTGCGCCGGGCCGAGTTGCTGATCCTGGACGCGATGGCGCGCGGACGTCCCGTCATCGGCCATTGCCTGGGCGGGCAGCTGATGGCGCGCGCGCTCGATGCACGCGTCGGCCCTTCGCCGGCGCCTGAAGTCGGCTGGCACCGCATGAGCCTGCACGACCACCCGTGCGCCCGCGACTGGTTCGGCGAGGGCGACATCGGCCCGGTGTTCCAGTGGCACGAAGAAGCCTTCGAACTGCCCCCTGGGGCCACGCCTTTGGCCGGCAGCGACGCCTGCACCCACCAGGCCTTTGCCATCGGCCCGCATCTGGCGATGCAGTTCCATGTCGAAGTGGACGAGGAAAAGCTGCGCCGCTGGTCGATGCTGGATTCCGCGGCCTACCGTTCGCTGCAGCAGCGGCATGCCACCGTGCACAGCGGGGCGGCGATGCGCGAAGCCATGGCCCTGCACCTGCCGGTGCAGCAGGCGCTGGCGGATCGCATCTACGCGCGCTGGCTGGACGGCGTGATCAGCCGCGCCGGCTGAGCCGCTTTCGTATCGCGCTCAACGTATGCCGCATTGTGGAATGATGCCGCGCTGCACTGCAGCATGAGTTTTCATGGCGCTCATGCGCATTCCGTATCGCGGAACAGGCGATCTAACCTATTGATTCTAAACAGCAAGAATCTTGGTCTTATATAAGACACAAGTCTTCACAGCGACCTCGCTTGGCTTTAGGCTTGCGCCTGTATTTCGTCACTCGAACCACAGCACTTCAAGGAGCCTCGTATGAGCCAGCCCACCCGTGAACAACAAGCCGCCGCCCTCGAGAAGGATTGGGCGACCAACCCGCGCTGGAAGGGCATCAAGCGCAACTACACCGCCGCAGACGTGATTCGTCTGCGCGGCAGTCTGCAGATCGAGCACACGCTGGCCAAGCGCGGCGCCGAGAAGCTGTGGACGCTGTGCAATACCGAGCCCTTCGTCAACACGCTCGGCGCGCTCACCGGCAACCAGGCCATGCAGCAGGTCAAGGCCGGCCTGAAGGCCATCTACCTGTCGGGCTGGCAAGTGGCGGGTGACGCCAACAGCAACGGCGAGATGTACCCCGACCAGTCGCTGTATGCGGTGGACTCGGTGCCCAAGGTCGTCAAGCGCATCAACAACACCTTCCAGCGTGCCGACCAGATCCAGTGGTCCGAAGGCAAGAACGACATCGACTTCTTCGCGCCGATCGTGGCCGACGCCGAAGCCGGCTTCGGCGGCGTGCTCAATGCCTTCGAGCTGATGAAGTCGATGATCGAAGCCGGTGCCGCAGGCGTGCACTTCGAGGACCAACTGGCCTCGGTGAAAAAGTGCGGCCACATGGGCGGCAAGGTGCTGGTGCCCACGCGTGAAGCGGTGGCCAAGCTGACCGCGGCGCGCCTGGCGGCCGACGTGATGGGCGTGCCGACGATCCTGCTGGCGCGCACCGACGCCGAAGCGGCCGACCTGGTGACCAGCGACGTCGACGACAACGACAAGCCCTTCCTGACCGGCGAGCGCACGGTCGAAGGCTTCTACCGCACGAAGAAGGGCTTCGAGCAGGCCGTCAGCCGCGGCCTGGCCTATGCCGAAGTGGCCGACATGGTGTGGTGCGAGACCGGCACGCCGGACCTCAAGTTCGCCAAGGACTTCGCCGACGCGATCCATGCCAAGTTCCCGGGCAAGATGCTGGCCTACAACTGCAGCCCGTCCTTCAACTGGAAGAAGAACCTGGACGACGCCACCATCGCCAAGTTCCAGCGCGAGCTGGGTGCGATGGGCTACAAGTTCCAGTTCATCACGCTGGCTGGCTTCCACAACCTGAACTACGGCATGTTCGAGCTGGCCTACGGCTACGCGCGCAAGAACATGAGCGCCTTCGTCGAGATGCAGGAGAAGGAATTCGCCGCCGCCGAGCGTGGCTTCACCGCGGTGAAGCACCAACGCGAGGTCGGCACCGGTTACTTCGACGCGGTGACCACCACCATCGAACGCGACGCCTCGACCGCTGCGCTGAAGGGTTCGACCGAAGACGAGCAGTTCTTCGACCAGAAGCACGGCTGAAGCAACCGCTTCGCCAGCGCAGCCCGAAGGCCACAAGCCTTCGGGCTTTTCTCATGGCCGCTACCAGTTGCGGATGTCCGGGTTGCGGTAGCTGAAGCTGTTGGGCACGGCCGGGTTGGAGAACGAGAAGGACATGCTCAGGTCCAGCGACGACACCTGGTGCCACCAGCCCAGCGGCAGGAACACGGTCTCGCCCGGCTCGACCACCACGTCGAGCACCTTCACCTGACCGAATTCCGGATAGCGGTGCAGGTCAGGGCGGTCGATGTCCACCGGCGAGTAGACATCGTAGTAGTTGTAGACGCGCGGTGTCTCCAGCGGCGAGATGAAGCGCCAGCGCTTGCGCCCGACCACCTGGGTGTGGAAGAGCATCAGCGTGTCGTGGTGCAGCGGCGTCACCGTGCCGGCCGGGCCGAACCAGAACGAACAGCTGTTCGCGAGCTGGCTGGCGTCGCAGTAGTCGGGCAGGGTGCCGATGTCCTGCAGCAGCGGCGCGAACTCCGGCCGGCGCAGCAGTTCGTTGTTGGCCGTCAGGTAGTGGTCGTTGGTGGGTCCGGACACCAGCACCTGGTCGACGAAGTCGCCCAGGCGCACGCGGCGGCGGTGCTGCAGCTTGTTGAGCTCGTACTGCGGGTCGGCTTGGCGCTCGGCCTGCACCTCCACCTCCAGGTGTCCGAAGCGCTGCTTCAGGTCCTGCGGCGACCAGCGCCGCAGCGCCGGCCAGTCACGCGCCAGGCCGGTGATGACCACCGGCCTGCAACCGTACACGTAGCGCTCCATGAATTCGTCGCGCGACAGATGTTCGCGTTTTTCCACCACCGCATAACCAGGTGCCGACTGCCACAGCGTCTGCAGGTTGGCGACCACCGATTCCAGCTTGCGCAGCAGTTGCTGGTGGCGCAACGCGGCCAGGTACACCGGGTTGCGTTCGAGTTCGTTCAGCACGGCCATGCTGGCCTGCGGATCCAGGCCGCTGGCGGTCATCGTCCCCAGCATCGATTCAGGGGTGCAGCCGCGCAGCCGGTTCTCCGCCACCCACTGGCGCCAGCCGTCGTCCAGCGGCCGGCCCACGGGCACCACTGGACGGGGCCGGGGGGCGGGCGAGGTCAACTTGGTGTTCATGGGCAGCCTCTGATGTCCCTCGGGGCCGCAGCGTGCGGCGGGGCTATTCTCTACGGGGCCACAGTATCGCAAACCGTCCGCCCGGGGCGATGCCTTGCGTAGACCCAAGATGAGCAGAACCAGCCAGATCCTGACACCGCGCATGTACGGGCTGCTGCAGCGCATCCAGCGAGCCCAGCGCACGCCGCTGCACGCGCTGGCGCCAGCGCAGGCTCGCAGCACTTATGCCGCTGCAGCAGAGATCCTGGACCTGCCGCGCGTGCCGCTGCGCCGCGTCGTCGATTTCTCGCTGCTGGCATCCGACGGCACGCCACTTCCGGCGCGTCTGTACAGCGATTCAGATCGCGTGGTACCGGCCATGCTCTACCTGCACGGCGGCGGCTTCGTCATCGGCTCGCTGGAGACGCACGACAGCCTGTGCCGCCAGCTGGCGCTGCGCAGCGGCGGCGCGGTGGTGGCGCTGGACTACCGGCTGGCACCCGAGCAGCGTTTCCCCAGAGCCGTTGACGATGCCTGGGATGCGCTGCAATGGCTGCATGGCAACGCCGCCACGATGAACCTCGACGGCACGCGACTGGCGGTGGGCGGTGACAGCGCCGGCGGTACGCTGGCAGCCGTGTGCGCAGTGCTCGCCCGTGACCGCGGCCTACCCTTGGCGCTGCAACTTCTGGTCACGCCAGGCACCTCGGCCCATGGCGACACCGGCTCGCGGCGGCTGTTCGCCAACGGCTTCCTGCTCGATGCCGCCACCATCGACTGGTTCTTCGACCACTACATTGAACACGCGCACCGCGCAGACTGGCGATTCGCGCCGTTGAATCATGACGCCCTGGAAGGCGTGGCGCCGGCCTGTGTCATCCTTGCCGAGTGCGACCCGCTGGTCGATGAAGGCCTGGCCTATGCCGACCGGCTGCGCGCGGCCGGCGTGCCGGTGGCGCTGGAGCTCTACCGCGGGTTGACGCACGACTTCATCAAGATGGGCCGGGTGCTGAAGGAAGCCGCCGACGCCCAGCAGGCGGCTGCCGAAGCCATGAAAGGGGCATGGAAACCATGAATCGCGGCGAGTTCCGTTTCTTCGACCGGCTGCGCGTGCGCTGGGCCGAGGTCGACATGCAGAAGATCGTGTTCAACGGCCACTACCTGATGTACTTCGACACGGCAGTGGCCGGCTACTGGCGCGCCATGGCCATGCCCTACCACGAGACCATGGAGTACCTCGACGGCGACCTGTACGTGCGCAAGGCCACGCTCGAATACCTGGCCTCAGCGCGCTACGACGACAACCTGGATGTTGGCATCCGCTGCAGCCGCATCGGCAACTCGTCGATCCTGTTCGGCGCGGGCGTCTTCCGCGGCGACACGCTGCTGGTCAGCGGTGAGCTGGTCTACGTGTTCGCCAACCCGAAGACCCAGTCCTCACTGCCGGTGCCGGCGCAACTGCGCACGCTGCTGCAGGACTTCGAGGCCGGCAAACCCATGCTCGACGTGCGCCTGGGCACCTGGGACGAAATCGGCCGCGAGGCGCAGGTCATCCGTACGGCGGTGTTCGTGCAAGAGCAGCAGATCCCGGCCGACATGGAATGGGATGCAGCCGATGCGTCGTGCGTGCATGCGGTGGCCTACAACCGCTTCGGCATGGCGCTGGGCACGGGTCGTTTGCTGGAGCATTCGCCCGGCGTGGCCAAGATCGGCCGCATGGCCGTGCTGCAGATCCTGCGTGGCGCCGATATCGGCCGCGCGCTGCTCGACGCGCTGTTGGACTGTGCACGCCAACGCGGCGAGCGTGAAGTGCTGCTGCATGCGCAGAGCAGCGCAGCGGGCTTCTATGCCCGCGCCGGCTTCATGACGCGTGGCAGCCCTTTCGAAGAGGCTGGCATCGCGCATGTGGAGATGGTGCGCGCCTTGTAGCGGCCGGGCTGGCTCAGGCGGGCAGGGCGTCGAACACCTCGACATGCCGCACGCCGCGCAGCCAGCACTGCAGCAATGCGTGGCCGGCCTGGTCGATGTGCTGGCACATTGCATCGTCGATGCCGGGGTGCGACTGCGCCGATTCGATCGCATAGCTCTCCATCACAGTGGCGTCGGCTTCGAGCGTGCCACTGCGTCGGTACAGCCCACAGTGCAGGCCGGGCTGCTGCGCGGCCAGGCCGGACTGCCAATCGCGCAGTGCACGCAGGGCGACCGGCAGGTCGTTGACAGACACGCGCCAGTAAACGAAGAGCTGTCGCTGGCCGAGCGGCATGCAGCGCGATCAGACGTCCAGCGCGTCCAGCGCGTAGGGCAGGGTGGCCGGGGTGAGGCATGGCCCCTCGACTGAGCCCGCATGCAGCGTGCCGCTCAGCATTGCCGCCATTTTCAGTTCCACCAGCGCCGCATGAGGGCCGCCCGGCAATGACGCCGCCAGCACCACCATACCGGCGGGCTGACCAGGGTCCTCGTTGTGGAACACCTCCATGCCGGGGAACAGGGCCGCGTCGCTGCCCACCAGGTAGGTGCGCCGCTTTAGCGTACCGCGGTACTGGCTGCGCGCCACCACCTCCTGCCCTGGGTAGCAACCCTTCTTGAAGTTGACACCGCCCAGCAGTTCCAGATTCAGCATTTGCGGCACGAACTGGTCTGCGGTGGCGGCCATCACCCTCGGCACGCCGCTGCGCACTTCGAGCCAGCGCCAAGCCTCGGCTCGCAGCGGCGGGAGCGGCGGCGCATCCGGCCCGGCCCACAGATAGCGCGAAATTCCGTCCACCGTGGGCAGGCGGGTCAAGCGTGCGTTGCCGAGGTCGGTGCTGGACCAATCCGCCGCGGCCGCCGCGCTGGCGGCCAGGGCATCCGCCGAAGGCCCGGCCAGCCCGTAAAGCGGCCAGGCCGCGCTGGCGTCTCTGAGCTTGCACTTGGCGCGTAGCACGTACATCGACAGGCGCTTCAGAGTGGCTGGCAACAGGTCGGCGCTGCAGGCCAGCATGAAGCCGTCCGCCGACACCCGCCAGGCGATGAAGGTGGCAAGCAGCCGGCCCTTGGGCGAACAGTAGCCCGCGAAGCTGGCTTGGCCTTCGTCCAGATGCAGCATGTCCTGCGTCAACTGGCCATTCAGAAAAGAGGCGGCGTCGGGGCCTTCGGCGTGGATCGCGCCCCAGTCGGGCAGGCTCACGGCGCCATCGGCATCGACGGTAGGAATCAGGATATCGGCCATGAGGCAATTATCATCTTCGACCATGTCTTCGACGTCCAAGGGGTCGCGCTGGCTGCTGCAGGCGATCGCGGCGCTCGTGCTGTTGTGTGCCGTGGCGGCAGCGAATGCGTGGTGGTGGCTTCAACGGCCCTTGCCGCTGGCCACGGCCTCGGTGGAGCTGTCGATCGAGGCCGGCACTACGCCGCGCGACGTGGCCAATGGCTGGGTGGCGGCCGGCGTGCAGGCCCATCCCGAGTTGCTCTACCAGTGGTTCCGTTGGTCCGGGCAGGCGAGGCGCATTCGCGCTGGCAGCTACGAGGTCGAAGCCGGCATCACGCCCCGCCTGCTGCTGGCCAAGATGGTGCAGGGCGACGAGACGCTAGAGAAACTGCGCTTGGTCGAAGGCTGGAACTGGCGCCAAGTGCGCGCCGCGCTGGCCGCAGCGCAAAGTCTGAAGCCCTTGAGCCGGGACTTGAGCGACACACAGCTGATGCAGGTGCTGGGTGATGCCGCCGGCAGTCCTGAAGGACGCTTCTTCCCAGACACCTACGCCTACAGCCGCGGCGTCAGCGACCTGGCCGTGCTGCGCCGAGCCCATGCGGCGATGCAGCGTCGGCTCGACACCGCCTGGGCGCAACGCAGCGTCGACACGCCACTGCAGAGCGCGGAGCAGGCGCTGATCCTGGCGTCGATCGTCGAAAAGGAGACCGGGCCCATGGACGACCCGGGGCTGGTGGCTGCGGTGTTCCTGAACCGGCTGCGCATCGGCATGCCGTTGCAGACCGACCCGACGGTGATCTACGGCTTGGGCGAGGCCTTCGACGGCAATCTGCGCAAGCGCGACCTGCAGACCGACGGTGCATTCAACACCTACCTGCGCGCCGGTCTGCCGCCGACGCCGATCGCGATGCCCAGTGCGGCCTCGTTGCAGGCCGTGGTCAAACCCACGCCCAGCAAGGCGCTGTACTTCGTGTCCCGCGGCGATGGCAGCAGTGTCTTCAGCGACAACCTGGCCGACCATAATCGTGCGGTGAACAAGTACCAGCGCAAGATGGCGCCATGAGCGGGCGCTTCATCACCTTCGAGGGCATCGACGGCGCAGGCAAATCGACGCACATCACCGCCCTGCAGGCCTGGCTGGTCGGCAAGGGGCACGAGGTGTTGCTGACGCGCGAACCCGGCGGCAGTGCCTTGGCCGAACAGCTGCGCGAGCTGGTGCTGCACCAGCCGATGGACGCACTGAGCGAGACGCTGCTGATCTTCGCCGCACGCCGCGACCATCTGCACACCAGCATCGAGCCGGCCCTGGCGCGCGGCACCATCGTGCTGTGCGACCGCTTCACCGATGCCACCTTTGCCTACCAGGGCGCCGGGCGCGGCTTCGATGTCGACGTTCTGGCGCAGCTCGAACGCTGGGTGCAGCAGGGGCGCCAGCCCGACCTGACGCTGTGGTTCGACCTTGCGCCGCAGCAGGCGGCCGAGCGGCGTGGCGCAGTGCGTGCACCGGACCGTTTCGAGCAACAGGACACGGCCTTCTTCTCCCGGGTGCGCGCCGGCTATGCCAGCCGCATGGCACAGGCGCCGGAGCGCTTCGTGCGCCTGGATGCGGCCGCCGAACGCGGCGCCGTGTGGACGCAGATTCAGCAGGCGCTGGAGCAACGGCCGTGGTGGTAGGCGCCGACGGCAGCTTGCCCTTGCCCTGGCTGCAGGTGCCGCTGCGACAGGCCCTGCAGCAGCAGCGGGCGCATGCCCTGCTGCTGCAGGCTGAGCAAGGCATCGGCGCGCTGGAGTTCCTGCTGACGCTGGCCCAAGCCTGGCTGTGCGAATCCACCGACGCGGCACCGCCTTGCGGGCAATGCGCCAGCTGCCGGCTGCTGCAGTCGGGCTCGCACCCGGACCTGCACCTTCTGATGCCCGAATCGCTGCGCGGCTTGTACGGTGGCGCGGCCCAGGCCGACGACGAAACGGCCGACGGAGCCAAGGCGCGCAAGAAGCCCAGCCGGCAGATCCGCATCGACGAGGTGCGAGCTGCGATCGACTGGGTGGTGCAGTCGTCGTCCCGCGGGCAGGCCAAGGTGGTGCTGCTGCACCCGGCCGAGGCCATGAACCTGCAGGCCGCCAGCGCGTTGCTGAAGACGCTGGAAGAGCCGCCAGGGCAGGCGCGGCTGCTACTGAGCACCGCCGACGAGGCCCGGTTGCTGCCGACGGTGCGCAGTCGCTGCCAGCGCATCCGCCTGGCCGGGCCACCGGCCGAACAGGCCACGGCCTGGCTGGAAGAGCAGGGCGTGCGCGATGCGCCGGTGCTGCTCGCCGCCGCGGGCGGCGCGCCCCTCGCCGCGCGCGAGCTGGCAGCGGCCGGCATCGACGCGGCGGCCTGGCTGGACCTGCCGCGGGCGATGGCACGGGGGCAGGCTGCGGCGCTGGCCGGCTGGCCGGTGCCGCGCGCGGTGGACGCGCTGCAGAAGCTCTGCCACGACGCACTGGTCGTGTCCGTCGGCGGTGCGCCGCGCTACTTTGCGGTGCAGGCGCTGCCGCCGGGGGCACGCCCCGGGCCGCTGATTGCTTGGGCGAAATCACTGGCCAGGGTGGCGCGGCACGACGAGCACCCCTGGAACGACGGCCTGCTGGTCGAGGCTTTGGTCAGCGAAGGCCGTGCCTGCTGGCAAGAAGCCACGACTCGCGGTTCCCGCAGGGGCAGGGCCTTGGATACACTGGCTCGATGAACGACCGCGCCTCACCCCGCATCGGCACCCCGGCTGTGGGGGCCGTTGCCGTGCCGGCAGCCGGCGCTGCCGCCGCGGCGCGGCCCAGCGTGATCCAACTGGTCTTTCGGGAGAAAGGTGCGCTCTACGCGGCCTACATTCCGCTGCTCACCGACGGCGGTCTGTTCGTGCCGACCGCACGCGAGTACCGCCTGGGCGAGGATATCTACCTGCTGCTGTCGCTGCCCGACGACCCGCAGCGCTACCCGGTGGCCGGCAAGGTGGCCTGGATCACACCGAGCAATGCGTCCGGTGGGCGCACCCAGGGAGTTGGCGTGCGATTCCCCGCCGACGAGAAGACACGCGCGCTGAAGCTCAAGATCGAGGAGATTCTGGGCACCGCGATCTCGTCGTCCAAACCCACGCAGACGCTGTAGGCCGCCCCTGCGGCCTGAGAATAGGGGGCTTTGCGCTCCTTGTCGGCGCGTCAAGTTCCCACCCCGATGTTTGTCGACTCCCATTGTCACCTGAGCTTTCCCGAGCTGCACTGCCGCATCGACGAGGTGCGGCGCGAGATGGCAAAGGCGCAGGTGGACCGCGCGCTGTGCATTTGCACCACGGTCGAGGAGTTTCCGCAGGTGCATGCGCTGGCCCTGGCGCACGACAACTTCTGGGCCAGCGCCGGTGTGCACCCCGACAGCGAGGGCGTGCACGAGCCAAGCGTTGACGATCTGCTGCGACTGGCGGCCTTGCCCCGCGTGGTGGCCATCGGCGAAACCGGCCTGGACTACTATCGGCTCAACGGGCGCAGCATCGAACAGATGGAGTGGCAGCGCGAGCGCTTCCGCGTGCATATCCGGGCGGCACGCGCCAGCGGCCTGCCGCTGGTGGTGCACACGCGAAGCGCCAGCCAGGACACGGTCGAGTTGCTGCGCAGCGAAGGCAATGGCGAAGTGCAGGGCGTGTTCCACTGCTTCACCGAGACCCAGGAGGTAGCCGATGCGGCACTGGACATGGGCTTCCACATCTCGTTCTCCGGCATCCTGACCTTCAAGAATGCCGAGGCCTTGCGTGACGTGGCGCGCAGCGTGCCGCTGGAGCGCTGCCTGATAGAGACCGACAGCCCCTATCTGGCGCCGGTGCCTTATCGTGGCAAGATCAACCAGCCGGCTTACGTGCCACACGTGGCTGCGCAGTTGGCACTTTTGAAGAATTGCAGCTTGCAGGAGGTGGCGCAGGCCACCACTTCCAACTTTGAAAAGCTGTTCTCACGCACCATCCCGGTGCCATTGAAACAATCCGATAGTGATGAGAAAACACATTAGATTAATTGTCTATATATTTGTAATTACAGCGTTTTCATCCGCAAAGGCGGATGCCTACGTGGATTTCTTCCGGGCCGTAGGTGTCGACAATGCCGGTACGGTGACGGAACTGCTGGCGCGCGGCTTCGACCCCAATACCAAAAGCGAATCGGGCCAGGTGGCCTTGTACCTGGCGATGCGCGAGGACTCACCCAAGGTCGCCGCGGTGCTGCTGGCCAGCCCGGCGTTGAGTGTCGATGCCACCAATGCCGTGGGCGAGACGCCGTTGATGATGGCCGCGCTCAAGGGACGTACAGAATGGGCCAAGAAGCTGATCGAGCGCGGCGCCAAGGTGCAGAAGCCGGGATGGTCCCCAGTGCATTACGCGGCCACCGGACCGAGCACCGAATTGCTGGCCATGCTGCTCGACCGCGGTGCCGAGATCAACGCGCTGGCGCCCAACCGCAACACACCGCTGATGATGGCCGCTCGTTACGGTTCCGAGGACAACGTGAAGCTGCTGCTGCAACGTGGCGCCGACAAGAAGCTGATCAACGATCGCAATCTGTCCGCGGCCGACATGGCCCGCGCTGCGGAACGCCTGGCCCTGGTCCCGCTGCTGGAATAGCAACTGCCGCAGCAGACTTGTCAGCGCAATTCCGACAGGCGGCTTGGCGGTGGCCCGACTGGGTGTTCGAGCTGGCGGTGGATAGAGTGGACATCACCCAATTTCACCAAGGTGAGCCCGATGACCCAGCCGCAACACTCCGCCAACAACCCCTTTGCCTTGTTGATGGATCCGCAAGCCGTCTTTCGCGCGATCGAGAACTCCGAGCGCTTGGAGCGGCTGCACAGCCGTGTCTGCCGTCCGCTCGACAAGCCGCTGCTGCCTTTGGTGGCGGCCGAGGATGCCGAGACCGCTGAAGCCGTTCGACTGGGCGATGACGAGATGGATTTGCCTGGGGAAGAGATCTGAGGTCGCGTTGCAGGCAGCGTTTGATGCCCGCCCTGGGGCTCACCTGAATGCGCGACGATGTATATTATGTCAACTAAATTTGATATCGACCCAATAGACTTCGGACTGTGAATGCCAGACTGAGGCCAGAAATGACCGCGGGCCCCTTTCGGGGCCCGCTGCGTTTTGGGCTTGAGGCCTATCAGTGATCAGAGCCGCTCGAACACTGCGGCAATGCCTTGTCCGCCGCCGATGCACATCGTCACCAGCGCGTAGCGGCCACCGGTGCGGTGCAGTTCGTAGACCGCCTTGGTGGCCAGGAACGCGCCTGAACAGCCGATCGGGTGGCCGAGCGCAATCGCGCCGCCGTTCGGGTTGGTCTTCTTCATGTCCAGCTCCAGCCCGCGCGCCACGGCGATCGCTTGTGCGGCGAAAGCCTCGTTGCTCTCGATCACGTCCATCTGGTCGAGCGTCAGGCCGCCCTTCTTCAGCGCCAGCTTGCTCGCCGGGATCGGGCCTTCGCCCATGATCTCGTTCGGCACACCAGCCACCGCATAGGACACCAGTCTGGCCATTGGCTTGTAGCCGGCCGACGCTGCCACGGCCGCATCGGCCAGCACGAAGAACGCCGCGCCGTCATTGATGCCCGAGGCATTGCCCGCCGTCACGGAGCCGTCCTTCTTGAACGCCGGCTTGAGCTTGGCCAGAGATTCCATCGTGGTGCTGGCTTTGACATGTTCGTCGGTGTCGAAGACCACTTCGCCCTTGCGCGTCTGCTTGACGATGGGGACGATCTGCGACTTGAAGCGCCCTTCCGCGATTGCGGCGGCGGCGCGCCGGTGCGATTCGACTGCCAGGGCATCCTGCTCCTCGCGGGTGATGCCCCACTTGGTGACCAGGTTCTCGGCGGTGATGCCCATATGGCCGACACCGAAGGGGTCGGTCAGCGTGGACACCATCGTGTCGATGAGCTTGGTGTCGCCCATGCGCGCGCCGTTGCGCATCGCCGCGGACAGGTAGCCGCCGCGGCTCATGACTTCGACGCCGCCGCCGACGCCGTAGTCGCAGTCGCCGAGCAGGATGTTCTGCGCCGTGGTGACGATGCCTTGCAAGCCCGACGAGCACAGACGATTGACCGCCATGGCCACCGATTCCATCGGCAGGCCCGCCTGGATCGATGCCACGCGCGCCACGTAGGCCGAGCGCGATTCGGTGGGGATGGTGTTGCCGACGGTGACGTAGTTGATCACCTTGGGGTCGACGCCGGAGCGCTTGACCGCCTCCTTCATCACAGTACCGGCCAGCTCGGCAGGCTCGATGTCGGCCAGCGCTCCGTTGAAAGTACCGATCGCCGACCGGGCTGCACCCAGAACCACCACGTCACGCTTGCTCATGTTCGTCTCCTTGCTGAATGAAAGCTCACAACACCGAAGTTAGCGCGACGGGCTGGCACCACCCTTACGCTGGATCACGCACAGGCGCCTGGCGCACCCGCAACCGCTTTGCACGATCTGTCCTGCTCGGCGGAAACCCCCGGCCCAAAGGGGCGGCGGGCGGTCGGATGTTCTTGGCGGAGCCGGAGGGATTCGAACCCTCGATGCAGGTTTTGCCCACATACTCCCTTAGCAGGGGAGCACCTTCGGCCACTCGGTCACAGCTCCGTTGCATCGTTTTCGATTCTACCCGCAGGGGCGCGGTTTCAGGCTGCGGGTGCCTGCTCCAGATCGAAGGCCTTGTGCAGCGAACGCACGGCGAGTTCCATGTACTTCTCGTCAATGACGACGCTGGTCTTGATCTCGCTGGTGGTGACCATCTGGATGTTGATGCCCTCTTCGCTGAGCGTGCGGAACATCTTCGCCGCCACGCCGACGTGGCTGCGCATGCCGATACCGACGATCGACACCTTGCAGATCTTCGGGTCGCCGGTGACCTCGGCCGCGCCAGTGGCGGCGGCAACGCCGCCCTTGAGCAACTCGAGCGCACGCGCGTAGTCGTTGCGGTTGACGGTGAACGAAAAATCGGTTCGCCCGCCGTGCGACACGTTCTGCACAATGACGTCGATGTCGATGTTGGCATCGGCGATGGCGCCCAGGATCTGGTAGGCGATGCCGGGCTTGTCGGGCACGCCGACCACGGTGATCTTGGCCTCGTCGCGGGTGAACGCGATGCCAGACACGACAGCTTGTTCCATCTTTTCGTCTTCCTCGAAGGTGATCAGGGTGCCGGACGTGGCTTCCTCGTCGATGTCGATGTCCCAGGGCGTGAAGCTGGACAGCACGCGCAGCGGCACACGGTACTTGCCGGCGAACTCCACCGAGCGGATCTGCAGCACCTTGGAGCCGAGGCTGGCCATTTCGAGCATTTCCTCGAAGCTCACCTTCTGCAGCCGGCGTGCCTCGGGCACGATGCGCGGGTCGGTGGTGTAGACGCCATCCACGTCGGTGTAGATCAGACATTCGCCGGCCTTCATCGCGGCCGCCACGGCCACGGCCGAGGTGTCCGAGCCGCCGCGACCGAGCGTGGTGATGTGGCCCTGGTCGTCGATGCCCTGGAAGCCGGTGATGATGACCACCCTGCCTGCCGCCAGATCGCCACGCACCCGCGCATCGTCGATCGAATCGATGCGTGCCTTGGTGTAGGCCGAATCGGTGCGGATCGGCACCTGCCAGCCGGCGTAGCTGACCGCGTCCAGGCCCTCGGCCTGCAGCGCCAGAGCCAGCAGGCCCACCGACACCTGCTCGCCGGTGGCGGCAATCAGGTCCAGTTCGCGCATCGACTGCGGCGTCTGCCTGGTGGGCGACACCTCCTTGGCCAGGCCCAGCAGGCGGTTGGTCTCGCCGCTCATGGCCGAAGGCACCACCACCATCTGGTGGCCGGCACGCGCCCATTTGGCGACGCGCTTGGCGACACTGCGGATGCGCTCGGTGGAGCCCATCGAGGTGCCACCGTACTTGTGAACGATGAGAGCCATGACTGCCTGGGGTTCGTCGGATCACGCGGGCGCGGATTGCGCACGCAAACCGCGCATTTTAGGGGCAGAGCCCCAGTGCTCCGGCCGGGCTCAGGCCGGCGGCGTGTCGTCCGGCAGCCAGCGTAAGTGCAGCATCGGCGCGCCGGGCCGGGCCTGAACCCGGGCGTCGATGCCCAGGCCGGGCACGAACAACAGCTGGCCTTCGCCATACACCAGCGGCCCGCCGCGCTGCCAGGCCGGCACTCGCGCCGCCTGGAACTGCTTCTTCAGGCTGCGTGGCACGGATTTGCTGCTGCGCTGGAATTGCTCGCCGCCGCTGCGCGCGCGCAACTCGCAGTGGCACAGCTGCTGCGACGGCAGGCCGCCGCTCGGCACGGCGCGCACCTCGAAGGTGCCGGACCAGGACGGCACCGCAATCCGCCCTGCCCGGCTCAGGTCGATGCGCAGTGGAGCATCCGACGCCGGCTGCGAGGATGACGCCGAAGCGATCTGCAATTTGCCGGCGTGCAGTCGCAAGGTGCCACCGGGCAAGGGCCAGGCGGCGCCAGAGCGTGCTTCGGGCAACTCCTGCAGCAGGCGCTGCACCAGCGTTTCGGGCACACCGGCCTCGCCCTGGCTGGACAACCAGCTGCGCAGCAGGTTGGCCCGACGTGCGGGAGACAGCGCCAGCCAGACCGGCACGTCGAGTCGGCCGGGGCTAGAGCAGGCCCGCTGGGCATCCATCTCGGCCAGCTCGCGCAATCCCTCGGCTGCCTCCTGGGCGCGCCGGGCGCTGGCCGCCAGACTGGTGGAGGCATGCTCGAAGCTGGCTTCCAGGGCCGGCCAGACTGCGTGCCGCAAGCGGTTGCGCGCCAGCGTGCGGTCGGCGTTGCTGAGGTCGTCGACGAAGCCCAGCCGGTGCCTGCGCACGTAGGTGTCGATGGCCTGCCGCGGCTGGTCCAGCCAGGGCCGGTCCCAGACGATGCCGTCGCGCAGCGCTTCGCGCGGCATGGCCGCCAGGCCGGCCGGCCCGGCGCCCCGTAGCGCCTGCAGCAGGAAGGTCTCGGCCTGGTCGCGACGGTGGTGGGCCAGCAGCACGACGCCGGCACCGCAATCGCGGGCCATCTCGGCCAGCGCCACATAGCGTTCGCGCCGGGCCCAGGCCTCGATGCTTTCACCCCGCGGCGGGGAGCCCTGCAGTCGGCGCCATGCCAGGCGCACCGGCAGGCCGCTGGCCGACCAGCGCCGCGCCTGGCGTTGCAGATGGCGGACCCATTCGTCGGCTTCGGCCTGCAGGCCGTGGTGCACATGCAGCGCCACCACTTGCAAGGCGCTGCCCGCTGCTGCTCGGGCGGTGGCATGCCACAGTGCGGTGGAATCGCGACCGCCGCTGACGGCCACCGCGATGCACTGCCGCTTCACGGCCCGCCATGCCGGCCGGGCCGGTGCATTCAGCGCTCCTTGGTGTCGCTGTAGCGGCCGTAGGACTGCAGTCGGTCGTAGCGCCGTTGCAGCAACTCCTTCGGCTTCAGGTCCAGCACCTGGCGCAGCGCATCATTGAGCGCGCGCTTCAGGTTCACCGCCATCTGGCGGGTGTCGCGGTGCGCGCCGCCCACCGGCTCGCTGACGATCTTGTCGATCACCCCCAGCGCCTTAAGGCGGTGCGCCGTGATGCCCAGCGCATCGGCGGCATCGGACGCGCGCTCGGCCGTCTTCCACAGGATCGAAGCACAGCCTTCGGGCGAGATCACCGAGTAGACCGAGTACTGCAGCATCAGCACCTGGTCGGCCACGCTGATGGCCAGGGCTCCGCCAGATCCGCCTTCGCCGATGATGGTGGTGATGATCGGTACCTCGAGCTGCGCCATTTCGAAGATGTTGCGGCCGATGGCCTCGGACTGGCCGCGCTCCTCGGCACCGATGCCGGGGTAGGCGCCCGGCGTGTCGACGAAGGTGAAGACAGGCAGCGCGAACTTCTCGGCCAGCTTCATCAGGCGCAGCGCCTTGCGGTAGCCCTCAGGCCGCGCCATGCCGAAGTTGCGCTGCCCGCGCTCCTTGGTGTCGCGCCCCTTCTGGTGGCCCAGGACCATGCACGCCTGGCCGTTGAAGCGTGCCAGCCCGCCGACGATGGACAGGTCGTCGGCATAGCTGCGGTCGCCGTGCATTTCCTGGAAGTCGGTGAAGATCTCCGACACGTAGTCCAGTGTGTAGGGCCGCTGCGGGTGCCGCGCGATCTGCGTCACCTGCCAGGGCGTCAGGCTGGAGTAGATCTCCTTGGTCAGCTGCAGGCTCTTGTGGCCCAGGCGCTCGATTTCGTCGGAGATGTCCACCGCCGATTCGTTCTGCACGTAGCGCAGCTCTTCGATCTTCGAATCGAGTTCGGCGATCGGCTGCTCGAACTCCAGGAAATGTCGCTTGCTCATGCTTGTCCTTGGTGCAGCAAGTAACTCAATAGTCTACCGGCAGCGGATCCAGGCTGCGCCAGATGTACCAGGTGGCCACCGAGCGGTACGGCGCCCAGGCATCGCCAACCTCACGGGCCTCGGCGCGCGACACCGGCTCGCCGCTGAAGTAGCTCAGGCTGATGCCCTTGAGCAATCCCAGGTCGTCCAGCGGCAGCACGTTCGGCCGCATCAGGTGGAAGATCAGGAACATCTCCGCCGTCCAGCGGCCGATGCCGCGGATGGCGACCAACTCCTCGATGATGGCCTCGTCGTCCATCTGACGCCATTGCTGCACATGCACCGCGCCGGAACTGAAGTGGTGCGCCAGATCGAGCAGATATTCGGCCTTTCGCAACGACAGTCCGGCCTCGCGCAGCGCGCTGGCGGCTTGGTCTTCGACCATGGCCGGCGCCACCCGCGTCGACGGCGCGCCCAGCAGGGCGACGAAGCGGTCCCACACAGATTGCGCCGCCTTGACCGAGATCTGCTGGCCGACGATGGAGCGGGCCAGCGTGGTGAAGGCATCGCCTCGGCTTTGCAGCCGCGCCTCGCCGAACCGCGGGATCAACCTCTTCATCACCCGGTCGCGCCGCGCCAGGTGCTTGCAGGCCTCGTCCCAGTAGTCGGGCGTGACGCCCGTTGCTGCGGACTTGGACATCTCAAGGCAGCGCCGTGCCGGTGTGTATCGCGCGGCTCATGCCTTGACCCACGTGGTGCCTGTGGCGCTGTCCTTCAGCACCACATCCATCGCGGCCAGTTCGTCGCGGATGCGGTCGGCCGCGGCGAAGTCGCGCGCTTTCTTCGCCGCCGTGCGCTGGTCGATCAATGCCTGGATGCGCGCCTCGTCCAGTGCATGGCCGCCCTGCAGGTAGCTGCGCGGACTTTGCTGCAGCACGCCGAGCACTTTGCCCAAGCCCTTGAGCAGCGCCGCGGTGTGGAGCGAGCGCGTGCGGTTCAGTTCGCCGGCCAGTTCGAAAAGCACCGACGCCGCCAGCGGCGTGTTGAAGTCGTCGTTCATCGCGTCGCGGAAGGCGGCCGCCTGCGGCTGCGTCCAGTCGACCGGCATGTCCGGCACTTCCAGCCCATCCAGCGCGGTGTACAGGCGCCGTAACGCATTGCGCGCGTCGTCGAGATTGTGGTCGCTGAAGTTGAAGGGGCTGCGATAGTGCGTGCGCAGCATGAAGAAGCGCAACGTCTCGCCGTCGTAGCGCGCCAGCACGTCGCGGATGGTAAAGAAGTTGCCCAGCGACTTGGACATCTTCTCGTTGTCGACGTTCAGAAAGCCGTTGTGCAGCCAGTAGTTGACGAAGGGCTTGCCGGTGGCCCCTTCGCTCTGCGCGATCTCGTTCTCGTGGTGCGGGAACTGCAGGTCCATGCCGCCGCCGTGGATGTCGAAATGCTCGCCGAGCACCGCGCAGCTCATCGCCGAGCATTCGATGTGCCAGCCCGGCCGGCCGGCACCGTAAGGACCGGCCCATTTGGCGTCGTCCGGCTCGTCGGCCTTGGCCGCCTTCCACAGCACGAAGTCCAGCGGATCATGCTTGCCGTCGAGCACCGCCACGCGCTCTCCAGCGCGCAGTTCATCGAGCGACTTGCCCGACAGCTTGCCGTAGCCGGGAAACTTGCGCACCGCGAAGTTCACGTCGCCATTGTCGGCGCGGTAGGCCAACCCCTTGCGTTCGAGCGCGCCAATCAGGTCCAGCATCTGCGGCACGTAGTCCGTGGCACGCGGCTCGTGCGTCGGCGGCAGGATGCCCAGCAAGCCGATGTCCTTGTGCATCGCGTCGATCATCTCGTCGGTGAGCTGGCGGATGGTGATGCCGCGCTCCAGCGCACGCTTGATGATCTTGTCCTCGATGTCGGTGATGTTGCGTACGTAGGTCACCTGGTAGCCCAGCTCCAGCAGCCAACGGTAGACCACGTCGAAGGCCATCATCATGCGCGCATGGCCCATGTGGCACAGGTCGTAGATGGTCATGCCGCAGACATACATGCGTACCTGGCCCGGCACGATGGGCTCGAAGACTTCGATGCGACGGTTCAGCGTGTTGTGGATGCGCAGGGTCATGGATGTTGAATCTTTCCTCTGCGCTTCGGGCCCGGCAATGGGTCGGAAAGATGCGGCATGGCGGGGCGCAAGGGGTGCCACATTCAGGGCGTGGCTACAATGAGATCAGTATAGCGGCGCCAGTTCCGCGGCTCGCTCTGACGAGTGGCTCATCGCCCCTGTTGTTACGCCTGCGCCAGCCCTTCCCCACCGATGCCGACACGTTCCTTGTGGACTGCCCTGGTGCTTGCCGCGGCTTGCCTGAGCGCGGCGCCGCTGCGCGCCGACGAGGTTCAGGACATCGAGAAGCTCTATCGCACCGGCGATGTGCAGCAGGCGCTGCACAAGGCCGACGAGGCCATTGCGGCACAGCCGCGCGCCGCGCAGGTCCGCTTCCTCAAGGGGGTCATGCTGACCGACCTGAAGCGCAATGCGCAGGCCATCGAAGTCTTCACCGCGCTGACGCAGGACTTTCCCGAACTGCCTGACCCGTACAACAACCTCGCCGTGCTCTATGCCGCCGAAGGCCAGTTGCAGAGCGCATTGGTCGCGCTGCAGACCGCGCTGCGCAACGACCCGGCGCACCGCGCCGCGCGCGAGAACCTCGGCGACGTGCACCTGGCATTGGCCGTGCACGCCTGGACCGCGGCGCAGGCCGGTGCCAAGGGCGACGACGCCGGGCTACGCCGCAAGCTGCAGCTGGCGCGCGAGATCCAGGCGCTGCCCCCACCGCCCTCCCCGCCACGGCCGGCGGGCTAGACTCGCCGCCTCAATCAACACGGAGCAACGATGTCGAGATCCAAGTTGCGCTGGCTGCTGCCGGCTTTGTTCGCCCTGCCGATGGCCGTCGCCAACGGTTCGGCCTGGGCCCAGAAGGTGCGTCTGGACACCAGCATGGGCGAGATCGTGATCGAGCTCGACGCGGCCAAGGCGCCCAAGTCGGTGGCCAACTTCATCGAGTACGTCAAGGCCGGGCACTACAACGGCACGATCTTCCATCGCGTCATCCCGAATTTCATGATCCAGGGCGGCGGCTTCGACCCCGAGATGAACCAGAAGCCCACGCGCGCGCCGATCCCGCTGGAAAGCAAGAACGGCCTGACCAATTTGCGGGGCAGCGTGGCCATGGCGCGAACCAACGTGCCCGATTCGGCCACCGCGCAGTTCTTCATCAACCTCAAGGACAACGCCTTCCTCGACTCGGCCAACACCCCCGATGGCACCGGCTATGCGGTGTTCGGCAAGGTGGTCTCGGGCATGGATGTGGTGGACAAGATCTGGGCCGTGCCCACGGGCAACAAGGGCCCTTACCAGAACGTGCCGGTCACACCGGTGCTAATTCGCAAGGCCAGCGTGGAGAGCTGAAGTGAAACTCAAGCGTTCATCAAGCGGGCGTGGCTTGCACGACGTAGCCGATCTGCTGAAGCCTTCGGATCAGCCGGTTGGCGGTCTTGGCTGCATCGGCGCGGTCGAAGTGTGTGGCGCCGAGTTCGTTCCATTCGGTGCCGTCGCGCAGCCTGTGCCAGGCCGCAGTGAGCATGGAAGCGGCCACGGCGACGATGGCCTTCTTGGTGCCGCGGCGCGCACGCAGGCGGTGGAACT
>Ga0316603_10000160_pt1 | contig 41043 bp, 21 predicted proteins | sample OWC_soil_day10_n_FD_207649 | JGI IMG/M metagenome (GOLD analysis project Ga0316603, IMG submission 207649) | Wetland soil microbial communities from Old Woman Creek delta, Ohio, United States - OWC_soil_day10_noCT | ecosystem: Environmental > Terrestrial > Soil > Wetlands | place: USA: Ohio... | reverse complement strand
TAGAACTTGATGCCCTCGCCCGCCTTCACATAGGGGTCGTAGCCTTCGCGGAAGCGCCACAAGGTTTCCTTCCCATCCACCACCGGCCAGCGTAGGCCACGGGCCTTGTGGTAGGTGTCGAAGGGAGCTAGGTCATGCCCATGGCCACGGCCGAAGAGAGCGTATTCCTCGAACAGGCCCTTCTGCACGTAGTAGCCGAAGGCCTCGGATTCATCGTTGGTGTAGTTCTTGATCGCGTGTTCGTTGACCTTGGCGAGTTCCGATTTCGGGAACTTGTTCACCACCTTGTTGGCGTAGAGCACATCGTAGAGGGTCTTGCCCTTGAGTTCCGGCTTCTTGGCGATCAGTTCGGCGGGCCAGACTTCTTCCACCTTGAAGCGCTTGGAGAACTCCATGTACTGCCAAAGGTCGGAGCGCGACTCGCCCGGCGCCTTCACCTGCTGGCGCCAGAACTGGGTGCGGCGCTCGGCGTTGCCGTAGGCACCCTCTTTTTCCACCCACATCGCGGAAGGCAGGATCAGGTCGGCGGCCATGGCCGACACCGTCGGGTAGGCATCGGCGACGACGATGAAGGTGGCCGGATTGCGCCAGCCGGGGTAAATCTCGCCGTTGATGTTGGGGCCGGCCTGCATGTTGTTGGTGGTGGACGTCCAGTAACACTTGAGCTTGCCATCCTTGAGTGCCCGACTCTGGGCCACGGCGTGGAGGCCAATCTTGTCCGGCAGGGTGCCTTCGGGCAGTTGCCAGAGTTGCTCGGTGATCTTGCGGTGTTCCGGGTTGGTCACCACCATGTCCGCCGGCAGGCGGTGGGAGAAAGTGCCAACTTCCCGCGCCGTGCCGCAGGCCGAGGGCTGGCCGGTGAGGGAGAAGGGGCCGTTGCCCGGCTCGGAAATCTTGCCCACCAGCAGATGGACGTTGTAGATCATGTTGTTCACCCAGGTGCCCCGGGTGTGCTGGTTGAAGCCCATGGTCCAGTAGGACACCACCTTCTTCTTCGGGTCGGCGTACAGATCGGCCATCTTCTTCAGCTTGTCCACCGGCACACCAGAGAGCTTGGAGACCTTTTCCGCCGTGTAGTCGGAAACGAACTTGGCGAACTCCTCAAAGCTGATCGGCTTGGCGTCACCTGTGTTGCCTTTCGGCTTGCCATCGGCGCCCGGATAGCCGTTGGATTTGGCGTCCTTTTCCAGGGCATGGCCGGGGCGCAGGCCGAAGCCGATGTCGGTCTCGCCGAGCTTGAAGTTAACGTGCTTCTTGACGAACTCCTTGTTCACCTTGCCGGTGGAAATGATGTGGTGGCAGATGAAGTTGAGGATCGCCAGATCGGTCTGGGGCACGAAGATCATGCCCACATCCGCCAACTCGAAGGAACGGTGCTCGAAGGTGGATAGCACCATCACCTGGGTGTCGGGATGGGTGAGGCGACGGTCGGTGATGCGGGTCCACAGGATCGGATGCATCTCCGCCATGTTGGAACCCCAGAGCACGAAGGCGTCGGCCTGCTCAATGTCGTCGTAGCAGCCCATGGGTTCGTCGATGCCGAAGGTGCGCATGAAGCCGGCCACGGCGGAAGCCATGCAGTGGCGCGCGTTGGGGTCCAGGTTGTTGGAGCGGAAACCGGCCTTCCACAGCTTGGCAGCGGCATAGCCTTCCCAGATCGTCCACTGGCCGGAACCGAACATGCCCACGCCGCCGGGGCCATCGCTCTTCAGGGCGGCCTTCCATTTCTCGGCCATGACATCAAAGGCCTTGTCCCAGGAAACCGGCTGGAACTCGCCGTTCTTGTCGTACTTGCCGTCCTTCATGCGCAGCAGCGGCGTCTTCAGGCGGTCCTCGCCGTACATGATCTTCGACAGGAAGTAACCCTTGATGCAGTTGAGACCCCGGTTCACCGGCGCGTCCGGGTCCCCCTGGGTGGCGACGATGCGGCCGGCCTGGGTGCCCACCAGCACCGAGCAACCGGTGCCGCAAAAGCGACAGGCCGCCTTGTCCCAGCGCAGATCGTTGCTCTGGGCTGGGCCATCCGGCTTCTTCGCCGCAAGGACGGGCAGGCTGATGCCGGCGCTGGCGGCCGCCACGGCAACGGCATTGGCTTTGATGAAATCGCGACGGGTGGTCATGGGGCGCCTCCTATTGAATTTGTGCAGGTTCGCAGTGTTCGAAGGCCAGCGTGACGCAGATCACGTGGTCGAGTTGCTGCACACGGACGAGGGCATCGGCCGTGCTGATGTTGGGGCAATCTTCAAGGGTGACCACCATGCGGCCGTCGTCAGTCATGGCATGGACTTCGGCGGCGGGAATGGCCTCAATAGAGGCTCGCAGGTCCGCCATGCGTTCCGGCTTGGCCCGAACTACCAGACTGACCAGACTGGCGAAGGGGTGGGTGTTGGCGTCTGTACTGCTTAAGCGGCCGGTGAGAAGTCGGCGTCGGGAACTATCCATGGCAAGCCTCCTAGAGTTGGAGTCATGGTAGTAACCGGACGGGGGTCAAGTAATTGACCCAGGATAAGAAAACGAAATGCCGACTGTATTAGTCGGTTATGTGCAATTGCACACGAGGGACCACAAGAATCACTAATGTCAGGCACCTGTCTGTCAGATGTGTTCCCGCGAACCGCCATGGAACCCTGAGCTAACCCGGCTTTGGCCAATACATGGAAAGGTTGATTGCTTTTATGTGGTTTTAGCTAATTTCATTTAAAACAATGTGCTGGAGCTTCTTGTTGATGTTGTAAATGGCGCTAAAGAAATAATTCTTATTGCCGATATTCCCGATGTAGCCGTAAATCCATGCCTTGTCAGGAAATTCGGCTTACAAGTGTATTAGCGCACAAAGACGGGGCTTTTTCTCTGGTTCCAGCGTAGGCTACGTGGGAAAATGAGGTAGCACGGAATAGTTTGACTTCGCTTCTTCGCGTTGAAGGAGCTTGTTTTTTCGATGGCTGGCCAGATCAGTCGCGAGGAGTGAGAACATGAGTATCTACACAGTTACCGGCGGTATGACCATTCTCGGTCTTGACAGTGTTCAGGGCACGGGAGGGACTAGCGATACTGTTTCACTCCTCTTCACCGGAGGCGGAATATCGGTTTCCGATGTTGATTCCGTACTCGGTACATCCGGCGCTTCCGATCGTGTTTGGCTTCTTGATGCCGCCGGTCAGGCGGCGTCGGTTTCGGTAAGCAACATCGAGACAGTCTTGGGGCGCAGCGGCGATGCCGATACCGTTACCTTGCTGGGCGCCAATAGTGCGCTAAAGGTTAGTCTCGTCGATACGGTGATCGGTACCAGTGCCGGTACCACTGAATCTGTGGTTATGCTTTCCAGCGGTGCGCTGGCAGTTTCATCGGTCGAATCAGTGACCGGTACTACTGGGACCGACACCCTGACCATGCTGGATAACGGCGCAGTCTGGGTTTCCGCAGTTGAAACAGTTGTTGGCTTCGCTGGTGCCACGGATACCGTGACCATCGCCGGAGGCGGAACCTTGCGGGTTTCCGGTGTTGAAGAGGTTGTGGGGTCCAATGGGGCCACCGACATACTTGTTCTGCTGAATAACGACAGCGTGTCAGTCAGCAATATCGAGACCGTGGTTGGCTTCACCGGCGCGGAAGAAATCACCCTGCTTGCCTCCTCTGCCGCAACACTGGCTGTGTCTCGCGTTGATACGGTGATCGGCACCGCCAACGGGGCGGACACGGTACAGCTACTGGGCGCGGCCGCCACCACCATAGATGTGTCGGCCATCGAAACCGTTCTCGGTACAACGGCCGTCGGGGATATCGTTCGCGTCATGGGCAACGACGAAACGATCGCCGTTTCCCAGGTCGAGACCATCATCGGCACCACTGGTACGGCCGATGTGTTGAGTCTTCTGTCCGCCGGGGCCGTGGCGGTGTCCAATGTTGAAACCGTCAAGGGTTCCACAGGAAGCGATGTTCTGACCCTGCTCGGCCAGGCCGACGTCTATGTTTCCGGGGTGGAGACGGTGGTTGGCACGGCTGGCAACACGGATTCCGCCGTATTGCTATCCAACAGCGCGCTTGCCGTTTCGGCCGTCGAGAGCATCATCGGTCACACAGGCACGGCCGACATTCTGCGGGTGCTCGGTTCGGGCAATTTCTCGATCTCCGTATCCAATATCGATACCGTTCTGGGTTCCACGGCGGCAACCGAAGTCGTGCAGTTGATTGATTCGGGCTCCGTCGGAGTCAGCCTCATCAATGTCGTCATTGGCACGACCGGGGCCGGAGACAGCGTACGCATGCTGGCGGCGGACTCTCTCTCTGTCTCGGAAATTGAGTCTGTCATTGGTTCTTCTGGGGTCGATACCCTGACGATGTTGTCGGCGGCCTCGACCGTTTCCGTCAGTGCTATCGAATCTGTAATCGGTACCGGGGACGTGAGCGATACGGTGCAATTGCTGGCCGCGCTGCCTTCCGGCACTCCGCTGGCGGTGACCCAAGTGGCAACCGTAATTGGTACTGCTGGCACGGCAGAATCGGTGCGGCTGATGGGCAGTGGGACCTATTCCCTATCGGCGATAGAGTCTGTTTTGGGTTCAAGTGCCTCTGCGGAAAAAATCGAGCTGATTGGTACTGCGCAGACCATCTCAATTTCGGCGGTTGAAAGCGTTCTTGCTGCTACCGCTGCCGGGGATGTTGTGCGACTCATCGGGACGACCGGTGGTAACGTATCGGTGTCCAACGTGGAAACCGTGGTTGGCACCATATCTACGGATACGGTCACCATGCTTGGTGATGACGTGGTGCTGCTAGTTTCTAGTATCGAGACCGTGATCGGGTCTGCGTCCGCCTCGGACTCCATAAGCCTAACTGGCACGATATCCACGCCGGTGGTCATCACTGGCGTTGAAACAGTCGTCGGTTCCACGGCTCAGGATGCGATCCGCTTGTCCGGCAGTACGTCGGTGGCTGTGTCCAACGTGGATACGATTATCGGCACCACGGGCGTTAGCGATGCCGTTACCCTTATTGGGCCCCAAGGTATCGTCAAGATCTCAGCGGTGGAGAGCGTGGTGGGAACCACCGCCACCAGCGAAATTGTGCAATTGATGGCCCCGACAGCCATCTCGGTATCGGCGATTGAAGAGGTACGGGGGACAACTTCGTCCGGCGATTCCGTTGCTTTGATAGGTGCAGCGTCGTCCTCGATTTCCGTCACCAACGTCGAGTTTGTTCTGGGTACGACCGATACTTCGGATATTCTGATTTTGTCAGGTGCAGGTGCCCTGTCCGTTTCCGCTATCGAAACGGTGGTCGGCTCGGCGGGCTCCGATGCAGTGACCATGGCTACGGCAGGACAAGTGTTGACGGTTACCGGTGTGGAAACCGTAATTGGCACGAGCAGTACCACCGACACCGTGGAACTGTTGAATGGAGGCGGCGTTGTTGTTTCCATTAGTTCCGTCGAAAGTGTCGTTGGATCCATTACGTCATCGAACGATGTCGTGCGCATGATGGCTGCCGGAACTGTGTCCGTGGCCAATGTCGATACCGTGCTGGGTTCGACGGGTACTGACATCGTTACCGAACTGACTGCAGGCAATTTGGCCGTCAGTGGCGTCGAGAGTGTTATCGGCACGACCTATACGACAGATATCGTCACCATGCTGGGTGGAGCGGTTGCCGTATCGGCGATCGAGACCGTTCAGGGCAGCGCCGGAACGACTGAGGTGTTAACCCTGCTAGGGGCTACTGCGGTCAGTGTTACCGTTGCGGAAATTGATACCGTAATCGGTACCACGGCTACTGCGGATGTGGTGACCTTGCTGACCAACACACCAGTGTCGGTCAGCGCTATTGAAACCGTGGTTGGTGGCACGGGCCCGGATGCCGTCAGGATGTTGTCCTCCGGCGCCCTAGCGATTTCAGCGGTGGATACCGTGGTTGGCACCACAGCCGCAGGAGACTCGCTCTCCTTGCTCGATGCCACGGACAACAACGTAGCGATTTCCAACATCGAGTCGGTGGTGGCGTCAACCACATCGAGCCTCGATGTGGTGACCTTGCTTGCCGGGGGAACCGTTTCCGTCAGTGGTATTGATACCGTACTCGGGTCCGGAACGGTAGTGGCCGACGTGGTGCGCATCATTAGCGCCGGAGAGGCGTTGTCGGTTAGCGCCATTGATACCGTGATCGGCTCGGGGGCTGGCGGTGGTGACACGCTTACCCTGCTCGGGGCCGAGACGATTCTTTCCGTTTCCGCCGTGGATAGCGTAATTGGCTCTGGTGGTATTGACAGCGTCCGCATGATGGGAGGTGCCCTTTCGGTTGACGGCGTGGAGGTGGTGATTGGCGGTACCGCCACTGTCGAAGTTCTTACCCTGCTCCAAGCGGCTGCCATATCCGTCTCCAACGTTGAAACGCTCCTCGGCACGACCGCAGCGGGTGACGTGGTGAAGATGCTGTCTGGAGGGGTGTTAGCGGTATCGGGAGTGGAAAGTGCGATTGGCACCACGGGAACGGCTGACATCGTGGTGATGGCGGGGACGGCGGCGCAGACGCTGTCGATCAGCGCCGTTGAAAGCGTGAAGGGAACGACGGCGACAACGGACTCCGTTGAACTGCTGGCGGCCGGAAGCGTTACGGTATCGGGCGTGGAAAGCGTGGTTGGCTACAGCAGCGGCACCGACACGGTGACCCTGGCTGTTGCGGGCACCACGACGGTATCCGGCGTCGAAATCGTCGTCGGTACCACGGGAACGGGAGACATTGTCAGCATCCTCGCCGCCGGAACTAGCACCCTGTCGGTTTCCAACATCGAAACCGTGCTGGGTACCACGGATCAACTCGACACCATCCGCATGGTGGGTGGTGGCACCCTGGCGGTCAGCAACGTCGACACCGTGGTTGGCACTACCGGGACGGCGGACGCCGTGCGTCTGCTTGGCACCGACACGGTCTATGTGTCCGCTGTTGAAACCGTGATCGGAACCACCAACAGTGATGAAGTACTGTTCCTGCTGAATTCGGGCATATCCGTCTCGGCCATCGAGACGGTCATCGGCACCACGGCCGCCGGTGAAGTCGTCACCATGATGAATCCGGTGCTGGCGGTTTCCGGCGTCGAAACGGTAAGGGGCTCGACATCCACCACGGATGCCCTGACCCTGCTTGCCAGCGGCACGGTAGCGGTGTCTGGCGTGGAAACCGTGATCGGCCTGACCGGTAGCGGTGACGTCGTGAAGATGATGGCGGCAGGGAATCTGTCGGTCAGCGAAATTGAAATGGCAATTGGCACGGTGGGCACGACCGACACCCTGACCATGCTGAGCACGGACGCCACGGTTAGCATCTCGGCGATCGAGACTGTGATTGGCAGTACGGGCGACACGGATACGGTGATGATGCTGTCGCCGGGCGGCACGGTGGTGCTGTCGGCGGTGGAAAGCGTGGTGGGTACGACCAACACCGATGTGGTGAAGATGCTGGCCTCCGCCACCACCACCCTCTCCGTCTCCTCCATCGAAACCGTGATCGGGTCAAACCAGAATGATACGGTGGTTATGCTGGCCAGCGGCACTCTCGCTGTGAGTGGCATGGAGTCGGTCGTCGGCACTAGTACAACCCTGGACATCCTTAATCTGCTTGGCACCGGTGTCGGTGTCAGCGTTTCCGGAATTGAGAATGTTACCGGCACCACCGGCACGGATACCCTGACTTTCCTTGGCGCGACGTCGTTCGCCGTCAGCGTCAGTAGCATCGAAACCGTGATTGGCGGCACCGATACCTCGGATGTCGTCCGTCTGCTGGGGACCGGCGCCATGAATCTCGCTGTCTCCGCGATCGAAACAGTGATCGGCTCGGCGGCGCAATCGGACACGGTGCAGATGCTGTCGGATCCGGCCCTGGCCGTAACGGCGGTTGAAACCGTGATCGGCACCGCAGCGACGACGGATGTTCTAACACTGATCGGGTCGAACAACAATGTCGCGATCTCCAAGCTTGAAACCGTGGTTGGCTCCAATGCCACCTCGGATGCCATCAAACTGCTCGGGGCTGGCACCATCGTCGTCTCTGGTGTTGAGAGCGTGGTTGGCACGGCATCCACTTCCACGGCCGATATCGTTTCGGTTCTCGGCGTTGATTTCGGTATTTCCGTCTCCGGAGTGGAAACGGTCATCGGTAGCACGGGGGCTGCGGATACCGTGCAGTTCCTTGGTGGTGGTCAGGCACTGAGCGTAAGTGCCATTGAATCCGTTATCGGATCGTCAGCTACCGACACCCTTGCGTTACTGTCGGCCGGGACGATCATTGTCTCCAGTATCGAGACCGTCATCGGCAGCAACTCCGGTACCGATACGGTGCAATTGATTGTTGATGGCACGGTTGCGGTCAGCAGCGTTGGCGTCGTTGTCGGCGCGGGTGGCGGCGGCAGCGTGGCGGTCCTGCTTGGCGCTGGAGTCAATACCTTATCTGTATCCAATATTGATAGCGTGGTCGGTACAAGCGGTCAGACCGACGTTGCCGTGATGCTCGATACGCGCACCCTTTCCGTATCCGCGATTGAAACCGTAATTGGCACGACATCGGCAGGTGACGTGGTGAAGATGTTGTCGGGCGGAGTGCTGGCGGTATCCGGGGTGGAAAGCGCGGTCGGCAGCACGGGAACATCGGACATCGTGGTGATGGCGGGGACGGCGGCGCAGACGCTGTCGATCAGCGCCGTTGAAAGCGTGAAGGGAACGACGGCGACAACGGACTCCGTTGAACGGTATCGGGCGTGGAAAGCGTGGTTGGCTACAGCAGCGGCACCGACACGGTGACCCTGGCTGTTGCGGGCACCACGACGGTATCCGGCGTCGAAATCGTCGTCGGTACCACGGGAACGGGGGACATTGTCAGCATCCTTGCCACCGGAACCAACACCCTGTCGGTCTCCAACATCGAGACCGTGCTTGGCACCACGGACCAACTGGACACCATTCGCATGGTGGGTGGCGGCACCGTGGCGGTCAGCAATATCGACACCGTGATCGGCACGACGGGCACCACAGACGCCGTGCGCCTGCTGGGAACGGATACGGTTTACCTGTCCGCCATCGAGACCGTGATTGGAACCACCAACAGCAATGAAGTACTGCACCTGCTGAATTCCGGTATTTCCGTCTCGGCCATCGAGACGGTCATAGGCACCACGGCCGCCGGTGAAGTCGTCACCATGATGAATCCGGTGCTGGCGGTTTCCGGGGTCGAGACCGTCATGGGTTCGACCTCCACCACGGATGCCCTGACGCTGCTGAACAGCGGCACGGTGACTGTATCCGGCGTCGAGACCGTGATCGGCCTGACGGGTAGCGGTGACGTGGTGAAGATGCTGGCAACAGGCAACCTGTCGGTCAGTGAAATTGAAATAGCAATTGGTACGGTGGGCACGACGGATACCCTGACCATGCTGAGCACGGATGCGACGGTAAGCATCTCGGCGATCGAGACCGTGATTGGTAGCGCGGGCGACACGGACACGGTGATGATGCTGTCGCCGGGCGGCACGGTGGTGCTGTCGGCGGTGGAAAGCGTGGTAGGCACGACCAACACGGACGTGGTGAAGATGCTGGCTTCCGGCGCCACTACCCTCTCCGTCTCTTCCATCGAAACCGTGATCGGATCAACCCAGACCACGGACGCCGTTGCTTTTATCGGCGGCAATGTTGTTACCGTCAGCGGAGTCGAGTCGGTGCTGGGTACTACTACCACAACAGAGATTGTTTACCTCTTGGGCGGTGGTGTCGGTGTCAGCGTCAGTAATATCGAAACCGTGGTCGGCTCCACCGGTACCGATACCCTGGTTTATCTGGATGCTGGCACGGTGAAGGTGAGTTCGATTGAGACCGTAATCGGCTCCAGCAGCACGACCACGGCCGACATCCTGCAACTCCTCAGTGGCGCGGGTTCGGTTACCGTCGCGGTTTCGGCAATTGAGACCGTGATTGGTTCCAGCGGACAGACCGAAACGGTGCAGATGCTCACGGATACCAGCCTGGTAGTTACCGGCGTGGAAACGGTGATCGGCACTGCATCGACGACGGATGTTTTGACTTTGGCGGGGACTATCGGTGTCCCCAGCGATGTCGCTGTATCCGCAGTAGAAACCGTGATCGGCACTATCGGCAGTGCCGATGCCATCCGGCTGTTGAAGGCAGGGGATATTGCAGTGTCCGCCGTGGAAAGCGTGATCGGCACGGCGTCCACCACCACTGCCGATGTGGTTGCCGTCCTCGGCCAAAATATCGCCATCTCGGTTTCCGCCATCGAAACGGTGGTTGGCAGCACCGGTAGTTCCGATGTCGTGCGCCTGCTCGGTGCCACTGGCCAGGCCATCAGCGTCACCGACATTGAAACCGCGATCGGTACGGTCGGTAGCGATTCGGTGCAGCTCATCAACTCGGGCACCCTCTACGTCAGCAACGTGGAAACCGTCGTTGGCGGTAATTCAGGTACGGACACTGTCATGCTGATGGCCTCCGGCGCAACCGTCGCCGTCAGTAATGTCGAAGTCGCGGTTGGAAATCTTGGCATCGGCGACCGCGTGACCCTCATTGGTTCTGGGGCTGCAACGATTCAGGTGTCGGAGGTCGAGACGGTTGTTGGCCGGGCGGGAGCGACTGATACCGTCACCCTGCTCAATCCGACCATCAATGGACCGCTGTATGTTTCCGCCGTCGAGACCGTAATCGGCACCACCGATACCACGTACGATACCGTTAGCATGATGGGCGGTGGCACCTTGGCGGTGTCCGCGATCGAGACCGTGATCGGCAGCACGGCCACCAACGATGTGGTTCGCATGCTGGCTGCGGGCACCTTATCGGTGTCGGCGATAGAAACCGTCCTCGGTAGTTCTGGTACCGATACGGTGCAGCTCCTGGCCGGCGCCAATGTGGCGATCACCAGCATCGAATCTCTGGTCGGCACGGCCGGCAATGAAACCGTAACCATGCTTCAGGCCGGCGGAGTCGCCGTGAGTCAGGTCGGTACCGTGATCGGCACCTCGGCCAGCAGCGACGTGGTTAGTTTCATCGACGCCAGTACCATCGGCATCAGCAACATCGAAACGGCCATTGGCGCTAACTCGGCATCACCCGATGTGCTCCGCTTGCTGGGCGCCAACGCCTTCGTCGTGTCGGTCTCCAATATTGAGACGGTCATCGGCTCGGCGAGCGCGTCGGACGTCATCGCTCTCGCGGGCACCACCGACATTTCCGTCTCCGCTGTAGAGACCGTGCTGGGTTCGACGGCTACCGACACGGTGACCATGATGGCCGCCGGAACCCTGGCAGCCAGTGCGGTGGATACCGTGATTGGCAGTGCTTCTACGACAGCGGCCGACGTATTGCGTCTGCTGGGTGCAGATGTCGTTGCGGTCTCGGCAATTGAAACCGTTCTCGGAACCCCGGCCGTCGAGGCTGTCACCATGCTTGCCGGCTCCGCACTGGCAGTGTCGGCCGTGGATACCGTCGTTGGGACCGGGGCAATGGAAAACGTCACGCTCCTTGGCGTTGGCACCCTCGCGATATCCGCAGTAGATACCGTGACTGGTTCGGTGGGCACCACGGACACCGTAACCATGCTGGATGCAGCCACCTTGGCGGTGCGCAACGTCGAAACCGTGGTCGGTCTGACGGCCGGCGGTGACGTGGTGCAAATGCTGGCGACTGGCACCCTGGCCGTGTCCAACCTGGAGTCCGTGATCGGCACTACGGCGGCAACCGACATCGTCCGTCTCCTGGCGTCGGCTGAGGTTCTCACCGTAACGGGTATCGAAACCGTGCTGGGTTCCGGAGGAACCGATGCAGTGGCACTGGCTGCCGCAGGCAACTTGGTGGTGAGCGGAGTGGCCACCGTGATTGGTACGACCGGTATCGCCGATCGTGTCACGCTGGCGGGGGCCACCACGGTATCCGTCAGCGCCATCGAAACCGTGATCGGCAGTGTCGGTGCAGATACCGTGGCGATGATGGATGCCGGCAACATCGTGGTTTCCGGTATCGAAACGGTTCTGGGAACATCATCGACCACCACGGACGATGTCGTTCGCGTGATGGGCGCTGGAACCCTTGTGGTATCAGGTGTTGAGACGGTAATCGGTAGCGCCCAGCTTGGTGACGTGGTGCGCATGAATTCTGCTGGCAATCTCTCAATTTCCGCGGTGGAGTCTGTCATTGGCAGCACAGGCACCGATTCCCTCGTCCTCCTTACCGCTGGTTCCCTTGCCGTGAGCGGTGTCGAAACCATACTTGGTGTGGCGGGCACCGATGTCCTCACCCTCCTTGGTGCAGGCACGGTCGCCGTCAGCCAGATTGATACCGTGATTGGCAGTGCCGGCACCGACAAGATCACCCTTCTCGGTGATGGCACTTATGCGGTAAGCGGTGTCGAGACAGTGCTCGGCTCCACGGCCGGGACGGAAGTTCTGCGTCTGCTCGGAGCTGCCAGCATCCGTGTTACCGACATCGAAACCGTGCAGGGCAGTGCCGCCGTGGAGACAGTAACCTACCTCGGTGCGGGAGCCTTGTCGGTTTCCGTTGTGGATAGCATCGTTGGTTCTTCGGGAACAGACGCCCTAACCCTGATGGGAGCCGGATCGGCCACTGTTTTCGGTGTGGAAACCATTGTTGGTACCAATGCGGTCGAGGTTGTGACGCTGGGCAATCCAGGCTTTACCTACTCCGTGAGTGCGATTGATACCGTTATCGGTACGCTTTCCACCGGAGATCGCATCCAATTGCTTGATGGTACGACTGTGGCTGTCAGCAGTGTCGAGACGGTCATCGGCAGTACCGCAACCGGCGACATCGTGCGCATGCTCGGGGCCGGTAACCTGCTGGTCAGCAGCATTGACACCGTGCTCGGTTCGATAGGGTCCGACACCGTCACCATGGCGGATGCTGGAAACCTCGCCGTAACCCTGGTTGAAAGTGTGGTGGGTACCACCAACACCACTGATGTGGTTCGCATGATGGGGGCCGGTTCGATATCCGTCTCGGCCGTCGAGACAGTGTTAGGCACAACGACGGTTGGCGACGTGGTGGTCATGCTTGCTGGCACCACCCTGGCGGTTTCCAACGTCGAAACCGTGATTGGTACGGCGGCCACCACTGACGCGCTGACGCTCCTGGGCGGCAATGTTGCGGTAAGTCGCATCGAGACGGTTGTCGGCACGGCCGGCACCGAGGCGGTGACCTTGCTGGCGGCAGGAACCCTGGCTGTCAGTGGCATTGAAACTGTTATGGGTTCCATTGGTACCGATACCCTGACGCAACTGGATCTCGGTGCGACGGTAGCAATCTCCGGCATCGAAACCGTGATCGGCACAACGGATACGGGTGACGCAGTCCAACGACTGAGCGCTGGCGTTCTTTACGTTTCGTCGATCGAATCCGTAACAGGATCTTCCGCCGTTGGCGACATTGTCCGGCTTCTGGGCTCCTCGGCGGTTTCGATTTCCCTCTCGGCAGTGGAAAGCGTAATTGGCACCACGGCCAGCGGCGATGTGGTCACCATTCTGGGCGCCAACGCGGCTAGCTGGGCGGTTTCTGCCATTGAAACCGTGATTGGCGGTGCGACCACGGATGCCGTAACCCTGCTGAGTTCCGGCACGATTGCCGTCAGCAGCATTGAAACCGTGACAGGCGGCACTGGAACCACCGACGTGGTCAATATCCTTGGTTCGGGCGGGTCCTATGTCGCCGTAAGCGGGGTGGAGTTGGTGGTGGGCACCACGGCCGGAACGGACGTGGTGCGCAACCTGGCTGCCGCGACCCTGTCGGTGTCCAATATTGACACGGTGATCGGTTCCGCCGGTATTGATGTGGTGCGCCAGCAGGCGGCCGGCGCTCTGGCCGTTTCTGCGGTCGAAACCGTGGTCGGCGCCAGCGGTACCGACGTGTTGACGGTGCTTGGCGGTACGCCGACTTCCGTCTCCGCCATCGAGTCGGTGATCGGCACGGCTGCCACGGATGCTCTCTCTTTCCTGGCCACCGCTGCTGTTGCGATCTCTTCCATCGAGACGGTTATCGGCTTTACCGGCAATACTGATACCGTCAGCATGATAGACGCGGGCGCATTGGCGGTTTCACGGGTGGAGACCGTGCTCGGCAGCACCGGTACCGACACCGTGACGGTGCTGGGTGCGACATCCGCTACCCTCGCAGTTACCGATGTGGAAACGGTGATTGGCACAGCCGGCACGACAGATGTGTTGGTTCTTCTTGGTGATGCAGACGTGGCCTTGCGCCAGATCGAAACCGTGGTGGGAACCACCGCGGGTACCGAGGTCGTGCGCCTGTTGGCCGCGACCAACCTGGCGGTGTCGAACATCGACACGGTTGTTGGCAGCAGTCTGGTCGGTGATGTGGTGCGGATGCTGAAGGCCGGAGCACTGGCCGTTTCCGCCGTTGAAACGGTTATGGGAACCACTGCCAGCACGGATGTGGTGACCTTGCTCGCTGCCACGGCGACTCCCTTGTCCATCTCCGCCATCGAAGTGGTGGTCGGTAGCACTGGCAGCAATGATGCCATCGCGTTGATGGGAACCGGTACGGTTTCCGTCTCCGCCATCGAGACCGTGAAGGGCACCACGGCCACCGACACGGTGGTGATGCTTTCCGGCGACACCCTCTACGTTAGCGATGTCGAGGTGGTCACCGGTACCACGGGTACCGGCGATGTTTTGCGCATGATGAACAACGAAAGACTATCCGTCTCCGCCATCGAGTCCGTGATTGGCGCCGTCGGGCAGGATACGGTGGTGTTTGTCGGTAGCACCACGACCCTGGCGGTGTCGAATGTGGAGACCGTCATCGGTTCCACCAGCACCGGCGATGTGCTTACCCTGCTTAACTCGGGCCTGGTCTCGGTCTCGGCGATTGAGTCGGTCATCGGCTCTACCCAGGCTGGCGACATCGTGCAGATGGTGGGATCCATCTCCCTCGCCGTCAGCAATGTTGAAACGGTGATCGGAACCACCAGTACCGCCAATGTCGTCACCTTCCTTGCCGCCGGTTCGGTGGCGGTAAGCAGTGTCGAAAGCGTGGTCGGAACGTCCGGAACCGAAACGGTATCGCTGCTAAGCGCAGGTACTTACGTGGTTAGCGCCATCGAGTCGGTTACCGGTAGTACGGGTGCCGATGCCGTGCGGCTGGTGAGCAATGCAACCCTGTACGTATCCAGCGTGGAAACCATAACCGGCGTCGCCGGGGCGGACACCGTGGTGCTTCTCAGTCCGAGTCTGTTGGCCTCTCCAGTCAGAATCAGCAACATCGAGTCGGTGATCGGCACCACGAATGGTGCAGATGTAATCGCCATGCTTGCGGCCGGCACTGTGTCGGTGAGCGCGATCGAGACCGTGATCGGTACCTCGGCGGCGGGCGACATCGTCGCCATGCTCGATACCGGCACCCTTGCCGTCAGCCTGGTGGATTCCGTGCTTGGCACCTCCGCCAGTACCGATATCGTCAGCATCATCGCCTCTACTGGAACTCTTTCGGTCTCGGCAATTGAGACCGTACTCGGCAGTACCGGCGCGGATATCGTCAAGCTGGCGGGTTCGAGCGGCGTTGCCCTGAAGGGTAATGGCGGTGTTGATACGGTGATTGGCGCCACGGGCACCGACACCTTGACGCTGCTTTCCTCGGGGGCAATTTCCGTTTCAGTCAGCAACCTTGGCACGGTTATCGGCACCACCGCCACCACCGACATCGTCAGCATGATGTCGGCTGGCGCCCTGGCCCTGAGTGCGGTGGATACCGTGGTAGGCAGCGCCTCCACAGCTACCGCCGATGTGATTACGATGCTGGCGGCAGATACCCTCAAGGTTTCCCGTGTTGAAACCGTGGTCGGGTCCTCCGGCACGGATACCGTCATCGTGCTTGATGTTGCGACCAATCTTGCGGTCAATGGCGTCGAGACCGTGGTGGCCAATCTTGCCAACACCACCGATAGGGTCACGATGCTCGCTGCGGGCGCGGTTCGCATTTCCAACGTCGAGACCGTGATCGGCTCCTCGGGCACCGATATCGTCACCATGGCGAATACCGGCACCCTGGCCGTGTCGGCGGTGGAAACCGTGATCGGCTCCATCGGTGCCGATACGCTGCGCATGCTTGCCGCCGGAACCATCGCCGTCAGCTCCATCGAGACGGTACTGGGCACCGCAGCGACCACCGACACGATCCAGTTGATGTCCAGCGGCAATCTGGCGGTTTCTCTGGTAGAAACGGTTGTTGGCTACACCGGTACGGACGCCCTGTCTATGCTGTCAGCGGGAACGTTGGTGGTGAGCAATATCGAGTCTGTTCGGGGTTCCGCAGGTACCGACATGGTCACCATGCTTGCCGCTGATACGTTGTGGGCCACCATGGTTGAAACCGTCGTCGGCGCCACGGGAGCGGACGTTCTGTTCCTTGGCGGCGCGGGTCTCACGGCGGTCTCGGCGATCGAAACGGTGATCGGCAGCGGCTCCACCACGGCGGTGCGTCTGCTGGCTGCTGGTACAACCTCGGTTTCCAACATCGGTTCGGTGCTTGGTACCACCGGTACCGGCGACGTGGTGCAGATGCTGGCTGCCGGCGCCCTGTCGGTCTCCGGCGTCGAAAGCGTGATCGGTTCCTCCGGCACCGATACTCTGACCATGTTCGCTGCCGGCAACATTGCGGTGAGCGCGATTGAAACCGTGGTGGGATCGGCCGGGACCGATGCGGTTACCGTCTTGGCGATTGACAGCACGGTGGCGGTAAGCGCTATCGAATCTGTCATCGGCACCACCGGTACCGCGGACGTGCTGCGGATGCTGGGGCCGGTGACGGTGGCCGGTGTGGCTGTTTCGGCGATCGAGACCGTTCTGGGTACCGCTGCGGCAGGCACCGCGGGAGACAAGGTTGTCCTGCTGGCTGCGAGTACCATTGCCGTGAGCGGGGTGGAAACAGTGGTTGGCTCCACTGGCGCTGATACCGTGAATATGCTTTCGACGGGCGCTCTGGTGGCCTCGCAGGTGGAAGTCGTGGTGGGCACCTCGGGCAACGACAGCTTTACCTTCCTTGGTACGCTGGGTGTTAGCGTCACCGGTGGCGGCGGGGTGGATACTTTCACCGGCATCAACAGCACGTCGATCAAGGAAGTGTTCATCTTCACTAGCGTTGATGACTCGGCCTACCCTGTCCCTGGAACGCCGGATACCATCAACAACTTCAATGCCGGTACCACGGGTCTGGATATCATCGACTTGAATGCGATCACCGGAGGTGCCGGCAGCTTGGTGACGACCACAGATGCGTACTACGCCAACACCGGCGTGGCGAAGGCGATGATGCTAACCGCCGGCGTATTGAGCATTGATACCGATGGCAACGGTCTCACGGACATGAAGATCAACCTGACCGGGGTGACGGTGACTGCCCTCGACAGCAGCGATATCCGCTGGTAGGCGTTTTATAGCCGCAGCAAAAGGGCCGCCTCGCGCGGCCCTTTTCTTGTCGGTTGAACGAATTTCCCCGCCTTAATCCGATGACCTTGCCCCTGTCCCCTGCGCTACCCTGATCTCATGGAGGCCTGTACCCCCCAGGCGGTGTTTGCCGCCCTGCAACGCAATGACCCGGCAGGTGCAATGCACCTGGCGCGGCAGTGGCTGGCCGATCATCCCGCCGATGGCGAGACCTGGTTCCTGCTCGGCGTGGCCCTGCGCGGTCAGGGGGACGCTGCCGGGGCGGTGGAGAGTTACCGCCGCGCCCTGGCCACCCACGCCCATCACGCCGATGTCTGGTTCAACCTTGGCAATGCGCTGCAAGACGTGGGGGCCGGGCTGGAGGCGTTGAAAGTCTATGCCGAGGCCGTGGCGCGGGATGCGGGTCACCGGGGCGCCCTCAACCAGATCATGGTTCTGGCACCGACGCTTGGACAGAAGCTTCTCGCCGCTCAGGCGGCGACACGCCTGGCCGAACTGGAACCCGAAAGCCTGGAGCGTATCGTGGCCCTGCTGCGGGCCTTGCGCGAGACCAGCGAATGGGCGAAGGCCAAGGCAGCGTTTGAAGCGGCCTTGCCCCGGGGCACCGACAATCCAAGTCTGCTTCTAGAGGGCGCCCAGATACTCGAGCACTTCGGCGAATATCGCACTCTCACTGTCTTGTACCAGCGGCTGGACGGTCTGCTGCCGAATCATCCGGTGGTGAAATTCCACCTCGGGCTGAATCGCCTCCGTACCAATCAGAACACATCCGCCCTCGCCGCGCTGCGGGAATCCGAGGCCCTCGGCCTCACTGAGCGGGCGTTATGGGTGAACCTGGGCACGGCCCTGGCGCGTGTGGACAAGGTCGAGGAGGCCTTGGTTTACCTGGAGCGGGCGGCACCGGACTACGCCACCGACCCCTCGGCGTTTGTATTTTCCTTTGCGCTGAAGCAGAAGTTGTGCGACTGGCGCGGCTATGACAACTTGCGCCAGACCTTGCTCGACCCCGCGGTGGCGGGCCTCGATGCCAGCGGTTCTGGCTACCCCGCGTTACCCTTTCCGTTTGTAACCTATCCGGGGGAGATCGACGAGGGGCATCATCTCGCCATCGCCCGTCGTTTCGCCGCTTTCGTTTCCCGCAACATTTCACCCTACAAGGCCTGGCCCTGGGCCGGCAGCCATCAGCGCATCCGTCTCGGCTACCTGTCGGCGGATTTTCACGATCACGCCACGGCGCATCTGATGCTGGGCATGTTCAAACGCCACGACAAGCGGCAATTCGAGGTGTTCGCCTATTCCTACGGACCGGAAGACGGATCGGACTACCGCCGGCGTATTCGGGAGGAGGTGGAACATTTTGTTGACCTCGCCCCTATGTCCGATGCCGACGCGGCGGCGCGTATTCATGCCGATCAGATCGATCTGCTGGTGGACCTCAAGGGCTACACCCGTGAAGCTCGTACCGGCATTCTCGTCCGCCGTCCAGCTCCGGTCCAAATTGCCTGGCTCGGCTACCCCGGTACCACGGGCGCTGAATTCATCGACTACGCCGTGGTGGATGCGAGCGTGGTTCCGGCATCCCAGCAGCGCTACTTCAGTGAGCGCCTGCTCTACATGCCCGGCAGCTACCAGGCCAACGACGACGAGCAGCCCATTGCCGGCGAGGCGCCCGCCCGGGACGAAGTTGGCCTGCCGGCAAAGGCAGTGGTCTTCGCCTGCTTCAATGCCCACTACAAGATCGAGCCGAAGGTCTTTGCGGCCTGGATGCGCGTTCTCCATGGCGTTCCGGGAAGTGTCCTGTGGTTGATCGACGGCTATCCCACAGCGCGCCAGCGTCTTCTGGAGCGGGCGGCGGAATCGGGCATCGCCCCGGCGCGGCTGATTTTCTCGCCACGAGAGCGCAAAGATCGCCATCTGGCGCGCCATCAGTGTGCTGACCTGTTTCTCGATACGCCGGCCTGTAACGCCCATACCACGATGAGCGATGCCCTTTGGGCGGGGCTGCCGGCCATCAGCATCCCGGGGCCGACCTTCGCCACCCGTGTCGGAGCCGGGTTGCTGCGGGCCATGGGCATGGATGAACTGGTGGCCCCGGATCTGGATGCCTACGTTAACCTTGCCATTGCCCTGGGCCGCGACCGCCAGCGTCTTGCAGGATTGCGCCAGACCTTGTTGCAGCGCCGTCATGCGGCACCCTTGTTTGATACTGCGGGGTTCGTGCGCGATCTCGAGTCCCGCTTTACCGAGGCGGCGCCCCTTTCTCTCCAGATTCGCCAGCGTCAGAGTCAAGAAGAGATGGCCCTGAAAGCGGCCATTGACGCCCTCGGCCGCGAGGACAATGCGGCGTCCGCGCAAATTCTTGAAGCGGCAGTGGATGCGGGTTGCGACCGTCCGGATGCGTGGAACGCTTTTGCTGTTGCCATGCGCCGCGTCAAGCGGCCGGAAATGGCAGCTTTCGCCTACCGGCGCGGCCTCGCCCTCAAGCCGGATTACGCCGACATGATGGGCAATTACGCCAATCTGTTGCGGGATCAGGATCGTCTCGACGAGGCGCTGCCTCTCTATCGCGAGGCGGTGCGCCTGGCACCGGGAAGTCTTTCCGCGCTCACCAATCTCGCCTCGGCCCTTTCGGCCGACGGCCAGCCGGAAGCGCAACTGGCGGTTCTGGAGGCGGCGGAGAAGATTGATCCGGTGAATCCGGATACCCATTGGGACAAGGCACTGGCTCTGCTGATGCTGGGTCGGGTGAAGGAAGGGCTGGACGAGTATGAGTGGCGACATGCGCGCCGCAATCCACCGCCCCGAGACTATCCAAGACCCCAGTGGCAGGGGGAGGCTCTGGCCGGAAAGCGCATTTTCCTGCATTGGGAACAGGGCTACGGCGATGTGATCCAGTTCCTGCGTTTTCTGCCTCTGGTCGCGGCGCGGGGCGGCAAAATCGTCTGCGAAGTGCAGCCGGGATTGAAGCGTCTCGTCGAGGCTGTTCCTGGCGTGGTCGAGGTTATCGAGGCGCCGGCGCCACCGCCCGATTTCGATGTCTGGGCATCGCTGCTTTCGGTACCGCGCATTCTCGGTCTCGACGAAGCCAGCCTGCCGGTGGCTCGTCCCTATCTGCATCCGAGAGAGGACTGGTGCTTGAAATGGCGACAGCGTCTCGCGACACCTGGCGGGAGAGCCAAGAAGGCGGGCAAGTCGGCCAAGAAGCGGCCCTGCATCGGCCTGGTCTGGGCCGGCAATCCCAATGTGAAAAGTGATCGCCTGCGCTCGCCACGCCTGGAGCCGCTGAAGGCCCTCCTGACCATCAAGGACGTGGATTGGGTGTTGTTGCAGCAGGGTGACGGGCGTCGCGACCTTGAGGGTATGTCTCTGCCCGCCAACGTGCTCGACCTCGCGTCCGAAATCAAGGATTTCGCCGATACCGCTGCGTTGATGAGCGAACTGGATCTGGTCATCAGCTCCGACACCTCCACCGCCCATCTGGCGGCCGCTCTGGGCGGGGAAACCTGGGTTCTCCTGCCCTGGGCATCCGATTGGCGCTGGGGGCTGGGAGAAACCAGTCTCTGGTATCCCGGAGTGCGTTTGTTCCGTCAATCCCGCCTGACCGACTGGTCCGGCGTTGTCGATCGGGTGCAGGCTGCCCTCAAGGAGCGTTTCCGGGTTGTGTTGCCCAAAAAACATGCGGTTGCCGCGACGACTGCCGCCACGGATGCTGCACCGGCTCTGCTGGTGGAAGCGTTCGGCATGTATCAGCGCGGCCGCAAGCGTATGGCCCGACTGGTAACCCGGGCGGCCTTGATGGAGGTGCCATTGCGCCAGGATGCCTGGTGCCTGCTCGGTGTAGTGGAGAAGTCTCTCGATGATCCGGTGAATGCGGAACGAGCCTATCGACGTGCCATCGAAATCGCACCGGATTATGTCGATGCCTGGTTCAACCTGGGTAACTTGATGCGCAACGGCAAGCGCCTCCCGGACGCTGATGCGGCCTACAGCCGGGTGGTGCAGATTCAGCCGGCCCATGCCCAGGCCTTGAGCCTACTCTCAGACGTGCAGCGTGAACTGCAGCGTCTGGATGAGGCTGAAGCCACCGCCCGTCGCGCCATTGCGGCCAAGCCAGATTTTGCCGAAGCCTGGGGGCATCTGGGCAATGCCCTGAACGACCTGGAGCGCTTCGACGAGGCGGCAGAGTGTTACCAGCATGCCCTGACCCTGCCCAATTGTCCGCCGGAAACCCATTACAACAAGGGCGTTGCCTTGCAGCGAGCCCGGCGCGTCGAGGAGTCCATTGTTTGCTACCGGGAAATTCTTGCCCAACGTCCCGGCGAGGTATATGCCCACTATAACCTGGCCACGGCCTTGCTGACGCTGGGACAGTTCGGCGAAGGTTTTCGCGAATACGAGTGGCGCCTGAAGAAGCCGGACCTCCTGCCGCGCCCCTATCCCCAACCGAGCTGGAACGGCGAGCCCCTGGGCAATCGCCGTCTGCTGCTTTACTGGGAGCAGGGCTATGGTGATAGCCTCCAGTTTCTGCGTTTCATCCCCCTGTTGGCCAAGCAGGGCGCACGGGTGATTCTCGAACTTCAGGCCGGCCTCAAGGGCATTGCTCGTCATCTGCCCGGGGTGGAGGCGGTGTTCGATTCCGGCGAGCCCCTGCCGGCTTTCGATCTCCATGCTCCTCTCCTCTCCGTGCCGGCCCGCCTCGGCCTCGATTCGCCGCTGCCGGATGTTTCGCCATATTTGCAAGTCGCGCCCGACCTAGCCGAACGCTGGCGTCAACGCCTCGGTCCCCGTGACGGTGCGCTGCGGATCGGCTTGGTGTGGGCCGGTAATCCCAATGTGCGCAATGACCGGGTCCGTTCGCCGCGCCTGGCACCGATGCGCGCCCTGTTCGACATTCCAGGCATCGACTGGGTGATCCTGCAACAGGGAGACGGGCGCCGCGATCTGGAAGATCTGGCGCCGCCGGGAAGAATTATCGATATCGCCCCAGAGGTGAGCGACTTCGCCGATACGGCGGCGATCATGGGTTGCCTCGATCTCATGATTACCTCTGATACCTCCACGGCCCATCTGGCGCCGGCGGTCGGTCTGCCGACCTGGGTGCTGCTCCATTACGCCGCCGACTGGCGCTGGATGCAGAGTGAAGGCACCGCCTGGTATCCCGCGATCCGTGTGTTCCGGCAACCGGCGCCGGGCGACTGGGCCGAGCCGGTCGAGCGTCTGCGTTCCGCTTTGCGGGAAAGGGCTGTTTCGTGAGGACCGTGCTCAATGTCGGTTGCGGGCCACGTCAGCCGGACAAACTTTCGCCGGTGTTCCGCACCCCGGAATGGCGGGAGATTCGGCTGGATATTGACCCGACCGTAGAGCCTGACGTAATAGCCACCCTTACGGATATGACGGTTGTGGCCGATGCCAGTGTCGATGCCGTATGGTCTTCCCACAACATCGAGCATCTCTATGCCCACGAGGTTCCCCAGGCCCTGCGGGAATTCCGCCGGGTGCTGAAGCCGGAGGGCTTTCTGCTGATTACGCTGCCTGATCTCCAGGCGGTGGCGAAACTCGTCGCCGACGGCGGCGTCGATAGCGTCATCATGCGGACGCGGATCAATGGCGAGGAAGGCCCGCCCATCACGGCCCTTGACGTTATTTTCGGTCATGGCTGGTGGATCGAGCGTGGACGCACCTACATGGCCCATCGCACCGGCTTCTCCACCGAGAGTCTGGGGCGGCGCCTGACTGAAGCCGGCTTCGGTTGCGTGGCCTTGCGCCAGGGGCCGGCGTTGGACTTGTGGGCGATTGCCTCGCAGAGAGCCTTGACCGCTGACCTCGGCTTGCTGGATCGGGCGATCGGAAAGCCTTGGGAGGGCAGTACATGAAGTATCTTTGGGAGCAACTCTCTACCCCTTCGGAAGCGACTGCGTATCCAGACTCAGCGCGGCCGGAACTGCTGGGTCTGATGGACGGGACACCACGCCGTGCCCTGGAACTCGGCTGTCACCGGGGCGCGCTGGGCGCGGCCATGAAGGCCCGCTTTCCGGGGCTCCATCATGTGGGCCTCGAGATCAATGCCGAGGCCGCCCGTGAGGCCCGGAGTCGCATTGACGAGGTGGTCATCGCCGATTTCCTCGCCCATGACACGGCGTCCGATCCTGTATTTGCGCAAGCTTTCGACACGGCGGTTTTGGCCGACGTGCTGGAGCACCTTTATGATCCCTGGGCAACACTGGTCAAGCTGCGCAGTCACCTGACGACCGACGCCCGAGTCTATGTGAGTGTGCCGAACGTGCGCAATGCCTGGTTGATCGAACAGCTAATCCAGGGCCGCTGGAGTTATCAGAGCGCCGGCCTGCTGGATATTACGCATATCCGGTTTTTTACTCTCACTGAATGTCAGCGCATGTTTACCGAGACTGGTTTTGCCGTGGAAACGGTGGTTGCCACACGTGATCCCCGAGTTAATCTGAGTGGAGGGTTTTCCGGTACTACCACCCTGATGGCGAAGGACTACGCCCTATACAATGTGGATGCCCGGATGGCGCTTGAGCTGTCGGCGCTACAGTTTCTCTTTGTGTTGCAACCGGAAGCCCTGCCATGACCCCGATTCCGCCCTTGGGCGCCGAAGTTCTTGAGTTTCGCTACGTTACGACTGACGACGTACCGGACTTGGTGCTCTTCAATGATGGCCTTGCCTGGTCAAGGGTATACGAATATCCCCTCGTGCTGAACCGGCTCAAGGAACTGGCGCGTGGACGCGTTCTCAAAGTGCACAATACCTCCTGGGGATTTCAGGGCATCCATGTCTTGTTTAAACATGTGCTCGACTACGCCTACGACACCCTCCATAGCGATATTCGTCCTTCGAGCCTGCCGCACACCATGATTTATTCGATCACCCAGGCCGAACCGGTATTTGACGGTATGTTCGACGTGGTGATTAACGTTTCCACCATGGAAGAGGTGCCTTTCCCACCGGATCGCATCATTGCCAACCTGTTGCGCCAAGTGAGGCCCGGAGGCCACCTGATCTGCACCTTTGATTCGCCAGGAGTGGACTTGCCTTGCTTGGAGAACTTCTTGGGTCGCCGCATAGCCGAGCCCGCCCCCCGGATTACCGGCGAGAACTCGGTGCTGAAGAACCCCCTATACGGCGGCTTGTCCTGTGGTCTCATGGTGCTCCGTCGCGCCGTATGAACAAGGTTTTCCATGCCCGCAATTGCTGAATACGATTACAGCCTGATACTCGCCAGCCAGTATCCGCTTGAGCAATCGGAACTATTCGATGCTCTCCTGGCGGAGCTCAAACCGCGCATTGAGCCCGGCTGGTCACTAAATCCCGGAGCCTTGCGGTCCGTTGTCCACGCAGTCGAGAGGCGGATGAGTGCCGTGGAGCGCGTTTGCGTCGTGGAATTCGGTGCGGGTGTGTCGACTATCTTCCTGCGGCGGTATTTCGGCGATCAAATTGATCTACTTTCTATCGAACATGAGCCAGGGTGGGCTGCTCAAGTTGAAGAGGAATGCGGCGCACATGTGCGTCTTACGCCCCTTGTAACTTACGATGACTACTGGTTCACTCAGTGGCAGGACAGGTCAGCGGCGGTGGAAAGTATCCGCGCACATTCCCATTCCGTGCCGATGGAGCGGAACAAAGATCTATCCATTCCCAACTGCTTCTACGACCTATGCTTGGCCGACGTTCCGGACGCCCACCTTTATATTGTCGATGGCCCCCACGGGAATGGGCGTTCCATTGCGTTCCGCTATATTGCCGAGGTGAAAAGTGGGAGGTGTCAGGTATTAGTGGATGATGCCAATCACTATCCATTCCTCTATCACTGCGGCAGACTGCTCCGCTACAACGTGGCAGCGGGGGAGTTCCTTCCCGGCAAGCGATGGTGTCTGCTCGACGTGGAGTGAGTGGTTCAATGATCGAGGCACAAGCGCTCCACGTTCTCGTCGTCATGGGCACCCGTCCCGAGGCAATCAAGCTATGTCCTGTCATTGCTCAGCTACGGGCTGATCCTGTGTCCTTCGCGGTGCGGGTTTGCGCCACCGCACAGCATCGGCAGATGCTTGATTCCGTGCTCGATCTGTTTGGGGTCTCTCCGGACATTGATCTTGATCTCATGAGTCCCGATCAGTCCCTCAACCAGTTGATGGGGCAGATGATTACGCGTTTTGATGCCGTGCTGGTCGAGGAGCGCCCCGACTGGGTGCTGGTGCAGGGTGATACCACCACCGCCATGACCTGCGCTCTGGCGGCCTTTCATCGCGGCATCCGTGTCGGTCATGTGGAAGCCGGTTTGCGCACCGGCAATCTGAAGGCGCCGTTTCCGGAGGAGGCCAACCGTCGCGTTGTCGCCCTGGTGGCGAGCTTGCATTTCGCCCCGACACAGGCTGCGGCGGACAATCTGCGTTGCGAGGGGATCGCTGAATCCGCCATCCGTATCACTGGCAACACCGTCATCGATGCGCTGCAAATCATCGCGGCCCGTCCCTGGTCGCCGCCGCCGGCGCTTGCCCCTGCGGTCAATCACACCGGCCCCCTGGTGCTTGCTACCATGCATCGGCGCGAGAGCTTCGGCGAGCCAATGCGCGCCGTCTGCCGGGCCATGGTGCGGCTTGTTGCTGCGCGCCCCGACGTGCTGTTGGTGTTGCCGGTGCATCCGAATCCCCGTGTCGCCGAGGTGGTCCGGGAGGAACTGAGTGGGGCGCCCGGTGTTTTACTCTGCGATCCGTTGGATTACGCGGATTTCACACAGTTGCTGCGTCGTGCCGATCTCGTCATCAGTGATTCCGGCGGTGTTCAGGAGGAAGCGCCAACCTTTGGCAAGGATGTGCTGGTACTGCGCGAGACGACGGAGCGACCGGAAGGCGTGGCGGCGGGTTTCGCCCACATGGTGGGGGCTGACGAGGAACGTGTTCTTGCCGCTGCGATCGAGCTGCTGACACCCGGCCGGGTACAGATGCAGCGGGGAGAAAATCCCTACGGTGACGGTCTGGCGTCGTCTAGAATTGCCCAAGCCCTTAAAACCGCGTTATGACTACTGCCACATCCATTCTCGTCTGTTCCCCCGTCCGGCAGGATCCCCGAATACTCGGCGAGTTTCTGGCCGGCCTGGAGCGGCTCGATACCACGGGGCTGCGGCTTTCCTTCCTGTTCTTCGACGATAATGACGACAGGGAATCCAGCGCTTTGCTGCAAGCCTTCGCCACCCGGCACGACTGTCAGGTTGTTGCAGTTGCCGCCGATCGTCCCGATTACGTGCGGGACGCCGTCACCCACCGCTGGAAGGAAGACCTGATCTGGCGTGTCGCCGGGTTCAAGGACCGCATGCTGCGCCACGCGGCCCTTGCAGCGTTTGATTTCGCGTTCCTGGTCGATTCCGACCTGGTGTTGCATCCCAAGACGTTGGTTCATCTGGCCTCTTTGGGCAAGGAGATCGTCAGCGAGGTGTTCTGGAGCCAGTGGCAGCCGGATGCCATGTTCCTGCCCCAGGTCTGGCTGCGTGACCATTACACGTTGTTTGAAAGCGCCCGCAACGAGGTCCTCGACGATGCCACGCGCCAGACCCGCATGCTGGCATTTCTCAATCGAATGCGTGATGGTGGCTGCCACCCCGTTGGTGGCCTGGGTGCTTGTACGCTCATCTCGCGTCATGCAATAGAACGTGGCTGCGCCTTCGCCGAAATCGACAATATTTCCTTCTGGGGCGAGGACCGGTCCTTCTCCATCCGTGCCGCCGCCCTGGGCCTGGGGCTCTGGGCCGACACACGCTATCAGCCCCTGCATCTCTATCGCGAGGCCGACCTGACCCGGGTCGGAAGTTTCTGGCGCCGCATTGAGCGAAATTACGACGAGACACCCCGGATCACCCTGTCGATGATCGTTCGCAACGAGGCCGGACGTTATTTGCGTCGTGTCCTGGAGAAACATCGCCCCCTGATCGATGAGGCGGTTATCATCGATGACGCTAGCACCGACAATACGGTCGAGGTGGCGCGAGAATGTTTGGAGGGGATTCCCCATCGCATCCACGTCGTGGACCGTTCCTTGTTCGAGAACGAGATCAACTTGCGCAAGATCCAATGGGAGCAGACCGTGGCCACGGATCCGGACTGGATTCTCAACCTCGATGCGGATGAAATGTTCGAGGATGTCGCCATGACGGTGTTGCGCTCCCAGCTTGCCATTCCAGGACCCCAGGTGATGTGCTTCCGCCTTTATGATTTCTGGTCCGAGACCCATTACCGGGAGGATGTCCACTGGTCGGCCCACAAGGTGCATCGCCCCTTCATGCTGCGCTATACGCCGGAGTTCCGCTACCAATGGAAGGAAACGCCGCTCCATTGCGGCCGTTTCCCGAGCAACCTCAATGAACTGCGCATGTTTGGCAGCTCCCTGCGGATTAAGCATTTTGGCTGGGCCAGTGCTGCCGATCGGCAGGAAAAGTATGAGCGCTACAAGGCACTCGATCCGGAATATAGATATTCCATCCGAGAGCAGAATGAGGGCATCCTGGCTGCTGCCCCCGATCTCGTCGAGTGGAAGGAATAGAGCCCCGCCATGCGTGAACTTCTCTGGTCCTATCGCCGCTACTTCGTAATTGTTGCCGCGTTCAGCTTCTTCGTGAATCTGTTGCAGTTGGCCCCGTCGCTCTACTGGATGGCGGTGTTCGACCGGGTCATGACATCCCGCAGCGAGTCCACACTGGTGTATCTGACCCTGGGCGTGGTACTGACTCTCGGGCTGGTGATGGCCCTCGAAATCCTGCGCTCCCGCTTGCTGGTGGTGATAACCGTGTGGGTGGATCGCAAGGTGGCGCCGATGATTTTCAGCGCTCTTGTTACCCAGGGCGGCCGGCCGGATCATCCGCCTTACCCCGAAGGCATGCGGGATCTTTACACCCTGCGCAACTACATCACCGGCAGCGGTGTGTTCGCCCTGATGGATGCCCCCTGGCTGCCGATCTACTTGCTGCTGATTTTCGCCTTTTCGCCCATCCTCGGCTTGTTCGCCATCGTCGGCGCCATCGCGTTGTTCCTCGTCGGCTGGGTGAACGAGAAGCTGTCGCGGGATGCCCTCGATACCATGTACCGTGAGATGGCGGGCTCGTCACGGTTCGCCGACACCGTGGCGCGCAATGCCGAAAGTGTGCTTGCCCTGGGCATGCTTCCCAAGTTGCGGGAGCGCTGGAACGTGCTTCACAACCACTCCCTCTCCCATCAGGTCATGACTGCCCATGTGGTGGGTTCCACCGTCAGCCTGACGCGCCTGGTCCGGCAGGCGATCCAGATCATGATGCTATGTGTCGGTGTCTGGCTCATGCTCGGCCAGGACACCTCCGCCGGCGTGATGATCGCCGCAACCTTCATCGCCTCCCGAGCCCTGACGCCGGTGGAGATGCTGTTGTCGAGCTGGGCCCAGTTCGCCGAGGCGCGGGCGGCTTATCAGCGCCTCAATGCCTTTCTGGCTGCCGCGCCCAAGGAACAGGAACATCGCTTGCAACTGGAACCTCCGAAGGGTGCTGTCGCTGTGGAGCGGCTGGTATTTGGCGTACCGAGCAAGCCGCAACCCATCCTCAAGGGTTTCGGCTTCCAGGTGGCGAAGGGGGAATTCATTGGCATCATCGGGCCCTCCGGATCGGGTAAGTCCACTCTGGTTCGCCTTCTGGTCGGTTTGTGGAAGCCCAATTCCGGCACGGTGCGTTTCGATGGCGCCGACATCCAGCAATGGTCCCGGGACGAGCTGGGGCGCTATATCGGCTATGTGCCCCAGTCCATCGAGCTGTTTTCGGGAACCGTCGGCGAGAACATTGCCCGCATGGGTGACCCCGACCCGGATGCGGTGGTTCGCGCCGCCAAGAGAGCGCAGGTGCACGATTTGATTCTGCACTTGCCGCAGGGCTACGACACCCCGGTGAATGAGGGTGGTTTTTCGCTCTCCGGCGGCCAACGTCAGCGGATCGCCCTAGCCCGCGCCCTGTTCGGCGACCCGCCGATTATCGTGCTCGATGAGCCCAACTCCAATCTCGACGCCGAGGGTGAAATACTGCTTCAGGCGGTACTCAACGGACTCAAGGAAGAGGGGACAACCATATTTGTCGTTGCCCATCGGCCATCGGTCCTAGTCCATGTGGACCGGATATTGGTCCTGCGCGACGGCATGATCGAGGCCTTCGGGCCGCGTGAGGAAATCATTGCCCGCTTCACGCCAGGAGCCATGGCATGAAGAATACTTTCCACCGCTTGTTCCGTATCGGCGAGCCGGGCAAGGTGCCGGAAGACGCGGCGCCCCTGCTGCGCTGGGGCATTGGCCTGGTTGTGGTTTTCATCGGCGGTGGATTGCTGTTCATGGGACTGGCGCCCCTGGAAGGTGCGGTGGTGGGTGAGGGTCTGGTGAAGGCCCGCACCGATCGGGTTGCCGTGCTTCATCCAAAAGGCGGCGTGTTGAGTAGCCTTCACGTCAAGGATGGTGATGTGGTGAAGGCGGGGCAGTCCTTGATGGAAATTTCCGAGCCGTCGCGCCTCGCTTCCTTCGAGGCTACCCGCTATACCCACGACTCCGAGGTCGCCCGCAATGCGCGCCTGCGTTCCGAGCAACTGCTTGCCGATGGGGTGCGTTTTCCGCCTGTCATGATGGCGCGCAAGGCCGAGCCGGAGGTAAGCGAGATCATGGCTCAGGAAGTCAAGGTGTTCCAGAACCGTCGCGGTACCCTGATGGCTGCCGAGTCGGCAATGAAGCGCGAAGCGGCGCTGATTCGCAAGGAAACCCTGCAATTGGCCGACCGGGTGGTGCAGCAAAAGGAAGCGGCGGCAGCTACCTCCGAGCAGCTAGCGGCCAATCAGAGCTTAGTGGATAAGGGCTTCATCTCCCGTGCCCGCCTGCTGGACCTGAAGCGAGCCCAGGCAGTCGATAAAGCCAGTGTCGGTGAACTCGAAGGTGACCGCTTGCGGGCCGATCAGCGTATCGCCGAACTTGATCTGCGGCTGGCAGAAATGAAGAACCGCTTCTTCGAGACAGTGTCCCAGGAGCTCAAGAGCAGTGATGAACGTCTCTACCAACTGGAACAGCAGCTATCGGCCCAGCGAGTGGAAGTACAGCGGGATGTGGTGACGGCGCCGGTGGATGGGGCGGTCATCAACCTGCGGCCCATGTCCAAAGGCTCGGTGATTGCACCTCTGCAACCGGTACTGGAGATTGTTCCTTTGGGCGATTCACTGTTCGTCGAGGCTCCGGTGGCGCCCAAGGATGTTCGTTACATCAAGCCGGGCGATCGGGCCGAACTCCAGGTCACGGGCTGGAATCGGCGCACCATGCCAATGCTGGAAGGCACGGTGGAGTATGTTTCACCCGATGCCTTGAAGCTGGCCAATGACAAGGTCGCCTTCGTGGTGCGGATCAAGATTGGTAAGGCATCCGGTCCCGGCGTGGTCGAACCCTTGAAGCCGGGCATGCAGACCATCGTCTATATGCGCACCGGTCCCCGGACGCTACTCGACTTCGTGCTTGAACCGGTGATCGACTCCATGCGCTCGGCTTTCAGGGCGCCCAGTTAACTCCCTCAAGAAGCTCCCGAAAATGACGCTCGACAGTGGTCATGAACAGGCGGTCGTTGCACAGGGGGGAGAGGGCCATCTGGGGACGTAGCGTTTGCCGCAAGCGATCCAAGGCTGCCGGGTCGGCGGCAAGCGTGGCACAGATGTCCTCGTATTGATCCTCGCTCTCGGCCACTAGCTCTGGTAAGCCCGCCGCACGCAGATGACTTGCCGTGTGATTGGAGGCGAAGCGTTTGCCCAGCAGGCATACCACGGGCGCCCCCATCCATAGGGCATCGCAGGTCGTGGCGCCGCCAGAGAAGGGGAATGGGTCCAGGGCGATGTCAATGTTTGCGTATTCTCCCAACATCTCCGGGTAGGGGCTGGCATCGCGAAACTCGATGCGCTCCCGGGCGATTCCCTCTTGCATCAGGATTCCAAGAATGCGTTCGCTGGCAAGGGCGGAGGGCGCGTGGCGCCACTTCAGCAGCAGGCGCGATCCGGGCACCCGTCGGAGCACCCGTGCCCAGAGGCGCAGCGTCGCCGGCCCCAGCTTGGCCAGCTTGTTGAAGCTGCCGAAGGTCACGTAGCCCCGCGACAAGGCCGGCGTGGTCGCGACTCCGGGCGCATAGTCGGGCGCTCGATAACAGGCGAAATCGAAGGGCAGGCGGACCACGCGTTCGCTGTGGCAGGCGCTGTTTGCCGGCGGCGTGACCTGCCAGTCGCCCATCAGGACATCCATTTCCGGCAACTGTGTGGAGCCCTCATAGCCGAGCCAGGATACCTGTACCGGCGCGGCGCGGGCGGCGAGGGCGCCGAGGCGGTGGCCGCCGGTATAGCCGTTGAGGTCGACGAGAATATGGATGCCAAGCTGGCGAATGCGGCGGGTGAGGGCGGCATCGTTGAGACTGGAAACTTCCTCCCAGTGATCGATATGGCGCTTCAGTACTTCGGTCCATCCGTCGCCGCCGGGAATGGTGGACAAGGCGAACACATTGAAACGGCTTCGGTCATGTCCGGCCAGAATCCCATGGATGAAGTGACCGGGAGCGCTGTGGCGGAAATCCGAGGACAGGTAGGCGACTCTGATTCGCTCCTGGCCCGGACCGGAGGGGGGCGCGTAGTCGACACACAGAGCTGGGTCAACTTGTCCCGCTATCAGACCAGCCGCCTGGCGCGCAAGGTGGGCCAGGCTGGCCTCATCGGCGGTTTCGGAAAACTGGCTGACCAGCAGCAAATTCACCGCGAACAAAGGGTTGTCAGGTTCAGCCCGCGTTGCGTCGCGGAAGGCAGTCACCGCACTTTCGGTATCGCCGATTTCCCACAATAGCTTGCCGCGCTGATTGAAGGCCGAGCCATTATTCGGCGCCTGCTTCAGTGCGCGATCAAGGGCGGCGAAAGCCGCCTCCAGCCGCCCGGCTGCGAAGGCGCTGCCGGCGAGAAGAATGGCTGCGTTGGAGGCATCAATGCTCCCTACCGTGGCGGTGAGGGCTTGTTGGTAGGCATCGGCTGCCTCGCCATGAAGGCCCGAGGCAGCGTAAAGATTTCCCAGGTTCTGCCAGGCATCGGCGAAATTCGGGAGCAGACGAATCGCTTCCTTGTAGGCCTGTTCCGCACCGGGGTAATTGCCTTCGGCCTTGAGGGCGGCACCAAACAACACCCACCCATCGGGCCGATGCCGCCACTTTTCCAGGGCCTCTTTCAGCAAGTGGCTGGCAACCCTGGGTTCCCCCCGATGGTAGGCTTGGAGGGCTGCCTCGAGAACTTCAGTCATGCCGTCAGTAAAGGCCAAAGACGTGCTTACGCGAGGCCAGAAACTCCATGTCGGCGACGAGTTTCGACAGGGTTGCGAGCAATTCTGTCGGGGCATCTTTGCCGAGGCCGATGACGTAGAGGTCATGGGCAACCCGATCCTCGATCACGCGAAAGAAGCCGAGCCTGTGGCCGAAATTGGCTACCGTCGATATGTCGTCAACGCTCAGGTTGCGATAAAAGGCACCACACTGGCTACCGTCAGGCGCGGGGTAGCGGGGGGTTTCGTGCTGACGACGGCCAAGACCGGCGCAAGTCAATACCAGCAGACCATCGGGCTTCAAGAGCCGCAGCGCGTTCTGGATAGTCTCGCGCCAATGGGGGAGGTGTTCCAGGGTTTCGCAACTGACAATGGCATCGAAGCTGGCACTGGCAGCCGAATAGACCTCGGCGCCTTCGCCATCCTGGTCGGGGGCAGGCGGATGGGCGACGACGATATGGCAGGAAGCATCGAACCACTCTCTTACCGTTGTGCGGCTCGAGGGCCGTCCGATTTCCAGCACCCGGCGCTCGCGGAAATATTCCGGCAGGTGACGCTTCAGCATGCCGACGAGGAACCTCTGTTCGGAGCGGGCCATGTAGTCGTGGGGTTTGGTCCGGTCCCGCAAGTTGGCGAGGATGTCCAGCAACTCGGAATTTCCCGGCTGCTCCACCAGGGCGGCTGCGGCAACTTGGCCGCATTCCTTATAACGGTTGGCATCGTAGAGATGGCGCGCTAGCCAGGTTACTTCCGGATGCTTGAGTACGGGACGGGAAATCAGATGAACGAATCGGTTGATGGCTTCGCTATCCCAATACATGGCCAGGTTCTGCGGGCCATGAAAGCCGAAAGTTGGCTGTCCGCTGCGTGTGGTTTCGTGGGAGAAGCGGGCAGCCAGTTCGGGGCTGGCAAAGTGGATGTCGTGATCCCGCTCGAGAATCTCTCGGAAGGTGGTACAGATGGCTTGGTCTTCATGGACAATCTGTTCTTCGCCGAACTCATCCGCCAGCATGGCGTCGAGCAGACGCTTGGAACGCAAAGAGAAGCCACCATTGCCGACAACGTTGACGCTGAGATCGGGCGGCCACGGCGCGCCAATGTAATCGACGCCGAGAAAGGCCGGGTCCCACGCCGATGCGTTGACGACAAAGCCATCCCATTGCATCACCAGCACATGTGAGCTGGCTATCTGTTGCGGCAGTTGCTTGATGAGATAAACCGAATATTCTCGCTTGCTGCGAATTGGCGGAATCTGAACGATGTCTATGCCTTCAGGCGCCTCGATGCCAGTAGCGGAGGTAAACAGGATGGCGCGGGCGAAGTCACATTGGTCAAGGCAGCGCCGCATGGCATCAAGGGCAAGGGACACGTTGACGCAGTCGATGCAGACCAGAGTGACTTCCGGCAGCGGCAGGCGCGAGGCGGCCATACATTGGACTCCATGAGATTAAGGCGATATTGTGACATTGTCACTGGGGATTCTGTGCTTCTTCCGATAGGGCGCGGCCGAAGGTTTTCCATACCGGCTCACCGTTGGTATGGATGTTCTCGTTGGCGCTTTCGCGCTTGACCGTGCGTATGAGGGATGTCATGTGACTCCCCGTCTTTTTGAGTTCCGGCATATCGGGCGATGCAGGCGAAAGTTGAGCCTCCCACTCGGGCGGCTACGGCTAGCTTGGATTGCGGTGACCCAGGGATTGGAAAATTGAATACCGACTGTATTAGTGGGTTATGTGCGATTGCACATGAGGGGGGTGGGGGCTACAGATCGCAAACGACGCCAGTCCAAGCAGAATTCAGCCCGAGTCGGCTAATATTCAGCTGGTGTCTTCATTAAACGTCCACTCATCGCGAAAATCCAAGCAGCCAATGGTTGGCCAGGAACGCTGGCGCCGGGGTGTGATGATTGGCTTGGGCGTGGCGGCGATGCTGACCTACGTCGGATTGGTTTCCTGGGGCCTCAAGCAGTCCCATGACCGTGAAGTGGAGTTTGCCCGCCACAGCCAGGAAAACCTAGCCAAGGTGCTGGAGAGCCACGCGTCGGCGACGGTGGACAAGATTGATACGGTTCTGCTGGCAACCCAGCTCCGGCTGAAGGATGTGCTGGCGGGCGAGCGCACCGATACGGCGGCGATCAATGCTTCCCTCGGCCATTATCTGGGTCTCATTGGCGAATCCCAGAGCCTGCGTGTTGCCGATGCGGAGGGGAAGTTCATCCACGATGCCGCGGGTACGCTTTTCTCGGCCACCATCACCGATCGCGACTATTTCTTGCGCAATCGGGCCGACGCCAGTGGCCGTCTGGTTATTTCCGAGCCGATCTTTGCCCGCATCACCCATAACTGGGTGATTACCCTGAGCCGTCGCCTTGACGACCGGCAAGGGCGTTTCGCCGGCCTGGTGCAGGCCGCCGTGCGCGCCGACCATTTTCAGGATTTCTACACCAGTCTCAATCTTGGCTCGGCGCGCAGCGTGGCCCTGCTCGACGACAAGTTGCGCCTGGTGGCCCGTTACCCGGAAGCGCCTGCGCGCCTGGGCAAGCCCATCGAGAGCCCGACGCTGCGTCAATTGTTTGGCGAGGGACGCAGCGAGGCCGTGTATTCCGCCGTGTCGGCCATTGATGGCGTTGAGCGCATGTTTGCATTGCGCAAGATCGGCGACTACCCACTGTATGTGTTGGTGGGATGGAGCACCGATGATTACCTGGCCAACTGGCATCGGCAGGTACTCTGGGGCGTAGGCAGCGCCCTGGTCCTGGCCCTGGTTCTGACCGGTTGGATCATCGTCTGGCTGCGCACTTACGACGAGGCCCGGCGTATTGCCCGGGGCATGACCAAAGCCTACGAAACCACTATGCACCGCACCCGCGCCTTGCTCGACAGCCTGCCGGACCCGGCCTGGCTGTCGGATCGGCAGAGCCGCATGATCGCGGTCAACGAAGCCTATTGCCGCGCCTGCGGACGGCTGCCGGAGCAGATTGTCGGTCGCGGCCTGGAGGATATCTGGCCGGCTCCCGTGGCCGAGGCGTTAAGCCGGCAGGATGCCGACGCCCTCACGAGTTTGCAGCAGCGCCGACGCGAAGCCGTGCAGGAGGTGGCCGGCGGCGGGCAGCGCTGCTATGAATATATTTCCACTCCGGTACTCGATGATGACGGCCAACTCGTTGGCGTTGCTGGCGTGGCTCGCGACATCACGCAGATTCGCGAGGACGAGGAACGTATACGTCACCTGGCCGCCCACGATGCCCTGACGGATCTGCCCAACCGCACCTACCTGAATGAAAGTATGTCGCAGGCCCTCGCCGAGGCGGTCGGCGAGCAGGCTGGCATCGCCCTGATGTTCCTTGATCTTGACCACTTCAAGGACATCAATGACACCCTCGGTCACGATATTGGCGATCAGTTGCTGCAACAGGTGGCCCAGCGTCTGCGCGCCAGCCTTGATGAGCGAGACACCGTCAGCCGCCAGGGCGGGGACGAATTCACCGTGCTCCTGAAGCAGTCGGCCAGCCCGGCGCGGGTGGCAAGCATCGCCCAGCGGCTGATCGACATCGTCGCGCCGCCATTCCATGTCGGTGGCCACGAATTGCTGGTCACCGTCAGCATCGGCATCAGCATGTATCCCCTCGATGGCGCTGATATCGGCACCCTGCTAAAAAACGCCGATACCGCCATGTATCAGGCCAAGGCTGGCGGCGGCGGCGCCTACCAGTTCTTCACGCCGGAAATGAACACTCACATTCTGGAACGGGTGGCCATGGAGAGCGCCTTGCGTCAGGCGATCCGGAACCAGGAATTTCAACTCTACTACCAACCTCAAGTCGACGGCAGCAGCGGCGAACTGATTGGTATGGAAGCTCTGATTCGCTGGCATCACCCGCAACAGGGTGCCATCCCGCCCGCCCGCTTTATTCCCATCGCCGAGGAAAGCAACCTCATCAACACCATCGGCGAATGGGTGTTGCGCGAGGCCTGTCGCCAAAGTCGGGCATGGATCGACCGGGGCTTGCCGCCGGTGGTGGTGGCGGTCAATCTTTCTGCTGTCCAGTTTCGCCAACGCGACCTCGCTGGGCAGGTTGCCGCGGCTCTTGAGGCGGCCGGCCTGGACCCCCGCTGGCTTGAACTGGAAATTACCGAAAGCGCCTTCATCCACGATACCGACCGCATCGTCGAGTTGTTGGCCGAACTCCGCAACTTGGGTGTAAAACTCTCGGTGGATGATTTCGGTACCGGCTATTCCAGCCTGGGCTACTTGAAACGCTTGCCCTTCGACAAGATCAAGATCGACCAATCCTTCGTCCGTGACCTGCCCGGCAGCGAAGACGACGCCGCCATCACCCGCGCCATTATCGGCATTGCCGACAGCCTGCAAAAAGAGGTTATCGCCGAAGGCGTCGAAACAGCGAGTCAGAGGGACTATCTGCTTCAGCAAGGCTGTGTGCAAATGCAGGGCTATTACTTCAGTCGGCCTCTGCCGGTGGCGGAGATCGAACCGCTTCTGGAACGGGGCGGAACGTGGAGTGGCTGACGCGCTGGCGCCGCGATAGCGGCGGCATGAGGCCACGGCTGCTTTGTCGGCGACTGGCCTGGGATGCGCATGGAATGGCGTTCTCAGGCATGACTTGCGGTCAGTCCCCTGCGTTCCGCACCGCGCCGGGAGTTCGCCCCGGCAGGCGACCCCCTTTCTGATGCGCGTCAGAAAGGGGGACAAAGAGCGCGCCCCGCTACCCCGGCCTTCGGCTCCCCTCCCTCCGGCTCACCGGCCCGGCCGGTCGCTAAACTCGCTACGCTCGGACAACGCGACCGGACATCCCCGGTCCGGCAAGCCTGCGCTCGGCGGGGCAGAGGGGGTGGGGCCGTGCCGCTCGGGGTCATGAGTGTGGAATCTGAGCAGCAAGTAAAGATGCTGCTACGATATGCGCTTTGCGAATTCGTTTTGGGCTGTTTTCAACGGCTCCCTGGTGAGCCCGATTCCTTATATTCTAGACCCCATACTTATGAAGCGACTTCTCCTCCTGTTCATCCTCATGTTTGCCTCGGTGTCTTTTGCGACGGAACAAGAAGGTAGATTTGAGTGCCTCCATGCGCTAAAGAAGTACAACGGCGAAAAGTGGTGTGACTCCGATGATCGGAAGGCCTGTCTCCAATTGCATGGAGCCGAGTGGTGTGACGGTAGCGTCGAGACTGATCTGGAAAAGACCTTCGTGGATGGTCAGCTCAACGAGACGTACAGAAAGCTGATAAAGAAGGCTAGTGACAGTCAACGCAAGTCAATCAAAGAAGCCCAGCGCCTTTGGGTGCAATACGTTTCCCACGAGTGTGACGCACGAAGTGACATGCTTACGGTCGGTGATCCGGTAATGAGAAGTAGCCTTTGGAACGCCTGTCACGTCGACTTTCGCAAGGCCAGAATCAAAGACTTTGAGCGCGAGTTCTGTTCCTATCTTAAGGGTTGCTGATGCCGAAAAGATATGGGCCTTGACTCACATTTTTCGACATCCCTAGCCAGAAAGGACCACCCCATGAAGTACCAAGGACGTTGTCACTGCGGGCAGATTGCCTATGAGGTTGAAGGCGAGCTTACCGAGGTCGCTGATTGCAATTGTTCCATCTGCTCGAAGATGGGATCGCTGCTTTGGTTTGTGCCGAGAAGTCAGTTGCGCTTGCTGACGCCCGTTGAGAACCTTGCTGCCTACACGTTTGGCAGCGGCACGATCAAGCACTACTTCTGCCCCAAGTGCGGCATTCATCCCTTTGGCGAAGGCGCCGACCCTTCCGGGAATTCCATGGCGGCGGTGAATGTTCGCTGCCTTGAGGATGTGGATTTCTCGGCGCTCCCGGTGAAGCACTTCGACGGTCGTGCGCTGTAGGTTGATTTAATGCGCAAGGCTTCGTTCGAGGGGGCGGCGGCATGCCGGGCCTGGGGGATGTTGAAGCGTGGAAATTCGGAGTTGGCCTGGAAGCGCCTATTCACGAGGCTTTCAGGCCAATGGGGTGTTACGCTCCGGTCAGCTTTTCTACTTCGCCAATCAGTTCCGCCACCAGGGTGCGGAGTTCGGCGATAGTGGATTCCTCGATTTCCAGGAAGCCTTCGTATTCGGCGAGGTTCCGTTTTTGGTGGGCGGAATCAAGAACTCGCCAGCGGGGCGCGGGCCAGTTCAGGGTATGGGCCAGGCATTGGAAGACGGTGTAACGGTTTTCGCTGCGGTAGCCGTGCCAGCGTAGAGCGGCGAGGGCGGCGGCGTGGGCGGCGTTGTAGGCGCTGGTGAAGCGGCCTTCGGCGGAAAGACTTGCCAACTGGGCGTCGGCGAGCCGGGTGCGCGCCATGGCCAGCATACGCCGGGTTTCGGCTTCGTTGCGTGGCTCGGCCTTGATCTGGCCGATGCGGGCAAGATTATCCAGGGCCGACTGGGCCATGGTCTTCTCCGAGCAGCGGCAGGGTGGGTTGGGCGAGCAGGCGATTGACGAAGGAGTCCGGCTCGGCGAGGCGGCGGGAATATTCTGCTGGCGTGTAACAACTGGGGTTGATCTTGCGCCCAAGCTTGGCTTCCAGCGGCGCCAGCAGGGCAAGAACTTCGTGCAGGGAAAGGTCGTCGCCGACCAGCAGCAGGTCAATGTCGCTTTGGGCCGTGTCGGTCTGTTTGGCGACCGAACCGTAGACGAATGCGGTGGTCAGCTTGGCGGCGAGGGGGCGCAAGGCATTGCTCAGTTGGGGGGCGATGCCAAGCGTTTTTTGGGTGAGCGCCACCAACTCCGGGAATACCGGGCTGCGAGGGTTGGCCTGAAAGCGCCGCAGGTTGCCGACCCGTTTCGAGTCCACCAGGCCGGCTTCAACCAGGCGGTTCAGTTCCCGTTGCAGAGAGGCGCTACCGAGCAGGGTTAGCCGACGCAATTCGCTCAGGTGATAACCCCGCTCGGGTTGGCCGAAAAGCCAAGGAAGCAGGCGGGCCTGACTATCGGAGAAAAGGGCGCTGGCAATCGACATGGCGAGATATTAGCATGATCGTGCTAAATATTGGAGTGATATGAAATTCCCTTGTGGCCGCCTTGCCATCGCCACTTCAGGCATGCATGGCCTGGAAGCGCCTATTCACGCGGCTTCCAGGCCGATGGTTGATTCAGTCTGGCCTGCCGCTCACTTCCCATAAGGCGCGGCCAAAGGCTTTCCATACCGGGCCGCCGTGGGTGTGGATGTTCTCGTTGGCGCTTTCGCGCATCACCGTGAGCATCAGTTGTGCGAGGCCGAAGAGCGATACCTTGGCCAGGGTTTCGGGGTCGTCGGCGTCGCAGCCGGGTTGGCCTTGCACGGCCTTGCAGGCGAGGGCTTCGCGGGCCAGGGCGCGCACTTGCTCCTTGTTTTCCCAGTCGATGCCGAGGGCGACACCATGGCGGAGGATTTCGGTTTCGATCTGGGTGGCTTCGCGGGCGTAGTTCTCGTAGGCGGACATGTCATTTCCTCTTGCGCGTGGCTTTCGGGGTCGGGGACTTTGTTCCGAGCGTCTTGGCCAGATAGCGCCCGGTATGGCTGGCTTCTGCCGCCGCCACCTGTTCCGGGGTGCCGCAGGCGATGATGCGGCCGCCGCCGTTGCCGCCCTCGGGGCCCAGGTCCACGATCCAGTCTGCCGTCTTGATGACGTCGAGATTGTGTTCGATGACGACGATGGTGTTGCCGTGGTCGCGCAGGCGGTGCAGCACCGAGAGCAGCATTTCGATGTCCTGGAAGTGCAGGCCGGTGGTGGGTTCGTCGAGAAAGTAGAGGGTGCGGCCGGTGTCGCGCTTGGAGAGTTCCAGGGCCAGTTTGACGCGCTGGGCTTCGCCGCCGGAAAGGGTGGTGGCGCTCTGGCCGAGTTGAATGTAGGTGAGGCCCACGTCCATCAGGGTTTGCAACTTGCGGGCGACGATCGGCACGGCGTCGAAGAAGACCCGCGCCTGTTCCACGGTCATTTGCAGGATGTCGTGGATGTTGGCGCCCTTGTAGCGCACCTCCAGGGTTTCGCGGTTGTAGCGTTTGCCGTGGCAGACGTCGCAGGGAACGAAGATGTCGGGCAGGAAGTGCATCTCGACTTTAATCATGCCGTCGCCCTGACAGGCTTCGCAGCGGCCGCCCTTGACGTTGAAGCTGAAGCGGCCGGGGCCGTAGCCGCGTTCCCGTGCGGCGGGTACGCCGGCGAAGAGTTCGCGGATCGGCGTCAGCAGGCCGGTGTAGGTGGCCGGGTTGGAGCGCGGGGTGCGGCCGATGGGGGACTGGTCGACGTTGA
>Ga0316603_10000159_pt1 | contig 41713 bp, 39 predicted proteins | sample OWC_soil_day10_n_FD_207649 | JGI IMG/M metagenome (GOLD analysis project Ga0316603, IMG submission 207649) | Wetland soil microbial communities from Old Woman Creek delta, Ohio, United States - OWC_soil_day10_noCT | ecosystem: Environmental > Terrestrial > Soil > Wetlands | place: USA: Ohio... | reverse complement strand
CCAGGTGTCGCCCGAGAGCGATCAGGCGTTCTGCGACAGCATCGAGCGGCACGGGCTCGCGCAGCTCTCCGCCTCCGCCTTCGCGAGGATGGTGCGCAACGCTCCGGGCGGCATGTGCTCGAAGCTGCTGGCCCTCAAGGGACCGAACAGCACGCTCGACACCGGCCACGGATCGGGCCTGGTCGCGATCGCCTACGCGGCGGAGCTGCTCTCGACGCACGACCGTGCCGATCTGATCGTGGCCGGTGGCTTCGACGAGCTGTCGGAAGGCGATGCGGAGCATCGGCGCGGCGAGGGCGCGGCATGCGCGGTGCTCGCGACCGAACGCACGGACGACGCCATCCGCGTCGCCGGCTGGGGCCTCGCGGGTCCAGGCCAGTTCGCGGACGCCGTCACGCGCGCTGCCACGCGCGCGGGGATCGACGAGCGCGCGATCGACGGGTGGTTTGGCACCCTGCCTGCGCCCGCGGATCGGCCGCGCATCGATCCGGCGATCGTCCTCGGTGATGCGATCGCCTCGTCCGCCGCCGTCGCGTTCGTCGCGGCCGTGCTCGCGCTGCGACGCGGTGAAGTGCGGACGGCCCTCGTCGGCACGGCGAACGGGATCTCGACGACGTGCGCGATCCTCCTCACGACCACGGAGCATGGTGATGGACGCTGACCTCGCAACGATCGTCGCGGCGCGCGAGCAGGTGCTCGAGCGGCTGCGCGCGACCCTGATCAAGCAACTCCGCCTCGAGCGAGCCCCCGACGAGCTGGATCCGGACATGCCGCTGTTCGGCAGTGGGCTCGGGCTCGATTCACTCGACGCCGTCGAGATCGCCGTGAGCCTGGAGATCGAGTTCGGGATCCACATCGCGGAAGGTGGCGCGTCGCCTGTTCACCTGCGCACCCTCAACACGCTCGCGACGTTGATCCTCGACGGAGGCGCCGTCCGTGCCCGCTGACCTCGCGCTCGACGCGCTCCGCACCTCGGCCGCGCTCGGCGATGCGAGCCACGTCGCGTGCGTGCGGGTCGCGGGTGCAGGCGCGTTCGCGACGATCGATCGCCTCTGCCCGCGCGAGCTGTTCCTCCGTGATGGCCAGCTCCTCCACACGCTGCTCCTGCGCGAGGACGGGCGCCCGCTCGCGGATGTCTACGTCTGCGCGGACGATCGTGCCTTCCTGCTCCTCGCCGAGGGGCTCTCGGGAGATGCGCTCGTCGAGCACGTTCGGGCGACCGCCCCCGTCGGTGCCGACGTCGAGATCACGAATGTCTCCAGGACCCACGCCGTGCTGTCGCTCGACGGTCCCTACGCGTGGGAGGTGTTCGCCGAGCTCGCTGGCCCGGAGGTGATCGGACAGCCGTACATGACCTTCTTCCACGACGATGCGGTCACGACGTTCCGCGTGGGAAAGACCGGCGAGTATGGCTACTACTTCCTCGTACCCGGCGAGGACGCCGACGACTACCGCGCCGCGCTGCGCGATCGTGGAAGCGCCTTCGATCTCGCGACGGCGAACCTCGATGCGCTCGACCAGTGTGCCCTCGAGAACTGGTTCTTCAACATCCGCCGCGAAGGCCGCGAGGACCTCACGCCGATCGAGCTCCAGCTGCAGTGGCGCGTGTCCTATCGCAAGGAGTACGTCGGCTCGTCGGCGCTCGCCGCGCTGCGTGGGCGAACGACGCACCGGATCGTCCAGTGTGCGGGTGCCACCGAGCTCGCCGCCGGTGATCTGGTGACCTACGGCGAGCGGACGATCGGCCGCGTGATCAACGCCGGCTTCTCGCAGTGCCGCGGTGATTGGGTCGGAGTCGCGCTGCTCGAGAGCGCGTACTCGCACGCGGGGATCGCGGCCTACGCCGCGGTGCACGCCGAGGTCCCCGTCGCGATCCGGACCCTGACCGCTCCCGCCGTCAATAATCGCAGCCTGTACGTCAATCCGCAGCTCCACAGCTACCTGACGCGCGACGAGGTCCAGTTCCCGCCGCTCGTCCTGCCAGGCTCGTCATGCGCTTCACCGACCGCACGGTGATCGTCACCGGCGCGTCGCGCGGCCTCGGCCGCGAGATCGCCGTCGCGTTCGCTGCCGAGGGCGCGTATGTCTACCTCGGCTTCCGTTCCCGCGAGCGTGACGCGGCGGCCGCACTCGCGGCGGTCACCGCCGTGGGGCGCGGTGAGCTCCTGCGGTTCGACGTCACCGATGCCGAGGCGACCGCGACGGCGATCGAGCGCGTCCGCGGCGAGCGCGGCGCGATCGACGTGCTGGTCAACAACGCCGGCGTGGCTCGCGACAACCTCGTCCCGCTGATGTCGGACGACGACTGGCGGCAGGTGCTCGACGTCAACCTGCGGGGTGCGTTCGTGTGCACGAAGGCGGTGCTCGCCTCCATGATCGCGAACAAGCGCGGCGCGATCGTCAACGTCGCGTCCGTCGCCGGGCTCCGCGGGACCGCGGGGCAGGCGAGCTACGCCGCGTCGAAGGGCGGGCTGATCGCGCTCACGCGTTCGCTCGCGGTGGAGCTCGGACCGCGCGGCATCCGCGTCAACGCGGTGGTCCCCGGCTTGCTCTCGACGGGGATGGCCGCCCGCATGGATCAGCGTCGCGTCGAGGAGCGCGTGCCGCAGATCCCGCTCGGGCGCGTGGGCACCGGCGGCGAGGTCGCACGCGCGGTCCTGTTCCTCGCCTCGGACGAGGCGAGCTACATCGCGGGCCAGGCGCTTGCGGTCGACGGTGGCCTGACGGCGTGACCGACCGCGTGACCCGGCTCGCGTTCGTGTTCTGCGGCCAGGGCGCCGAGGTTCCGCGCATGGGGCTCGACCTCGCCGAGCACGTCCCGGCAGCGCGCGCGCTCCTCGATCGCGCCAGCGCGGTCGCGGGCGTCGACGTCCCTCGCGTCCTCGCGATGGGCGGGACGGACTTCCAGCGTACGGCGGTGATCCAGCCGATGCTGACGGCGGTCACCCTCGCGGTGAGCACGGAGCTCGCCCGCCGCGGCGTGAGGCCGGTCCTCGTCGCCGGGCACTCGCTCGGGGAGCTCGCTGCATGGTCGGCTGCGGGCGGCATCACGGCGTCGACCGCGATCGAGCTCGCGGGGGTGCGCGGGCGACTGATGGAGCGCGAGGCCACGCGCCACCCGGGTAGCATGCTCGCGTTCGGCGGCGACGATCCGGGCGCGGCGCTCGAGCTCGGGCGCGCTCACGGCGAGGTCGTCGTCGCCGCGCACAACGCCCGTGACGAGTGGACGCTCGCCGGCGATCGACGTGCCCTCGGCGCGATCGCCGCGCGGTTTCCGACGACGAGGATCCCGGTCCAGGGGGCGTGGCACTCGCCCGCGATGGCGGCTGCGGTCCAGGAGCTCGAAGCGGCGCTCCGCGCGGCATCCGCGGTGCCCCCGACGATCGGGCTGGTCGCGAACCGCACGGGCGAGCTCGTCGAGGATCCGGCGACGATCCCCGCGCTGCTCGCCGGTCAGCTCGTCCGACCGATCGCCTGGGTCCGCACCCTGGAGACGTTCGCGGCCGCATCGATCACGCACGTGATCGCGGTCGGGCCGAGCAAGGTGATGCGCGGGCTCGTGCGCAAGAACCTCGGCGCGCGAGTCACGATCCTCGCGGCCGAGACGGTCACGGATCTCGATGCCCTGGCGGAGCTCGCGTGATCCGGATCGTCGCGCTGCTCGCGGTGCTCGCCGGGTGCGGGCCCACGCTGGTGTGGCGCGGGCAGAGCCCGGATCGCCGACGCTCGATCGAGGTCGTCGAGCACGACGGTCAGTATGTCGTCATCGATCGGGTGCGCGGACCGACCTACGACGCCATCGGCCTCGGGGCGCTCGCGTTCAGTGCGGATAGCAGGCACCTCGCGTATGCGGCACGTCGCGGAGGGCAGTGGCGCGTCGTCGTCGATGGCCGCGAAGGCGCGGCCTACGCCGGCATCGGCGAGCTCGTGTTCAGCGACGACGGCGGCCGCGTTGCCTACGCGGCGGAGCGCGGTGGGCAGTGGTTCATCGTCGAGGACGCCGTGGAAGGCCCCCCGTTCGACGTGCTGCTCGCGGGCACGCTGCGATTCAGCCACGATGGCAAGCGCCTCGCGTACGCCGCCGTGCGCGGCGATCAGACTCATGTTGTCGTCGACGGTGTCGAGGGTCCCGGGACGGACGGTGTCGGCAAGCTCGCGTTCAGTGACGACGGCGCCCGCGTCGGATACCTCGCCCGGCGCGGTCCAGCTGCATTCGCGGTGGTCGACGGGGTCGCCGGCCCGCCTTACGAGACGATCAGCGAGCTCGCCCTCAGTCCGCGCGGCGCGCGCGTCGGCTACGTCGGCAAGCGCGCGGGGAGCTGGCATGCGGTGATCGACGGCATCGAGAGCACGCCCTGGGATCTCGTCGCTGGCCTCGCGTTCTCGTCGGAGGGGGCACACGTGGCGTACGCGGCGCGCAAGGCGCAGGGCGATACCGCGCTCGTGCTCGATGGCGTTCGCGGGACCTCGTACCTCGGCCTCCGCCCGGCGAGCATCGCGTTCGGCGCGGATCGCGCGACGCCGACATTCATCGCGCTCCGTGCCGACGGCTACGTCGTCGTGCACGACGGCGTCGAGGGCCCAGCGTTCACCGAGATCCGGTTCCCGGTGCTGGCCGCCCGCGGCTCGCGCTGGGCCTACGTCGCACAGCGTGACGGCGCGTGGTTCCCGATGATCGACGGGCTCGCCCGGCGCGCGGAGCGGTGGGCCGGTGATCCAGTGCTCAGCGCGGACGGCCGCCGCGTCGCCTTCGTCGTGCGCCGGGGAGCGGACATGACGGTCATGGTCGACGACGTCGCGCATCGCTTCGATCTCGTTCTCGACGGCACGCTCGTGTTCGATCCGAGCGGTCGTCACTGGGGCTGTGTCGTCGGCGCGCGCGCGGAGCGCCGGTTCTACATCGTGGTCGATGGCGTGCGTCGCGCGCCGGTCGATGTGGACGACGCGATCAACGCGGCGATTCTCACGCGCGCGAGCGGCGACTCCGTGGTCGACAACGACGAGGTCTTGCGCGGCTGGGTCGTCGCCGAGGTCGCGAAGGTCACGCGATGAGCTGGTTTGCCGCGTTCGGTGCGCCACGCGAGCATGGCTTCGAGCCCCTGCGGATCGAGGGTGCACTGCCCGCCGACCTGGTCGGCACCCTGGTGCGCACGGGACCGTCGCTGTTCGCGTGCGCGGGTCGTCCGTACCGGCACTGGTTCGACGGCGACGGCGCGGTCAGTGCGGTGCGCTTCGCGGACGGTCGCGCGTCCGGAGCGCTCCGCGTGGTCGAGACCCCCGGCTTGCTCGAAGAGCGGCGTGCGGGCCGACCGCTGCACCCGGCCTACGGCACGCTGCCGCCCGGTGTGCCGCGCCCGTATCCGCGCCCGAAGAACGCCGCGAATACTTCGGTGATGAGGTGGAACGAGCGCTGGTTCGCGCTGCACGAGGCCGGTGCTCCCATCGAGATCGCCCGCGATGACCTCAGCACGCTCGGGGAGTGCGATCTCGGGTGCCCCGCGATCCGCGACGGCTTCGGCGCACACCCGCACGCGGCGCGGGGCGCGCTCTACAACGTTGGCATGCGCTACGGCGCCGTGACCGAGCTCGACGTGTTCGAGCTGCGCGGTGAGCAGACGGCACGCATCACCACGATCAAGCTCGCCGGCCCGTCGATGGTGCACGACTTCGCGGTGACCGATCGCCACCTGATCGTGTTCGTGCCGCCGCTGCGGCTGAACCAGCGCGAGCTCGCCCGCGGTCTGGTCTCGTACTCCGACGCGCTCGAGTGGGCGCCAGCGTTCGGTACCGAGATCGTGATCGTACCTCTCGACGATCCTGGCGCGTCGACCCGGGTCACCGTCGATCCGTTCTACCAGTGGCACTTCGCGAACGCGTTCGAGCGCGGCCGGGAGATCGTCGTCGACTTCGTGCGCTACCCGGACTTCAGCTCGAACGCCTGGTACGCGTCGCTCACCACCGGGCGGCCCGCTCCCGACGTCCGCCAGGGCACGCTCTCGCGCGCGACGATCGATCCCCAGGCACGGACGTTTCGCTGCGAGCCGTGCAGCGAAACGGTGGCCGAGTTCCCGCAGGTCGCACCGCTCGTCGAAGCGCGGCCGCACCGCTTCGTCTACGTCACGTCGCACTCGTCGCCGATCGCTGCGGTCAGCGGACCGCAAGATCGGATCAGCCGGATCGACGTCGAACGGGGTGCGCAGGTCGGGGTTGCCCTCGGCCGCGAGCACTACCCGAGTGAGCCGATCTTCGTTGCGCGCGGTGCCGCCGAGGACGACGGCTGGATCCTCAGCCTGGTCTACGACGGGTCCACGCACGCGAGCTACGTCGCGGTCCTCGATGCGGCGCACCTCGATGCAGGACCGATCGCGCGCGCCTGGTTCGACCATCACATCCCCCTCACGCTCCACGGGATCTGGACAGGCCAGCGCGGTTGACCGCCGCCCCGCCCGGTCGGCGATACCGAACCGCGCTCGGGGAGGTCCGGATCGGCCCGGGAGGCACTTTGTCACCCCATTCCGAACGACGTTCGTCTATGGTCCCCCGCGATGGGCAGATTCGAACCCACCGGACGTCTCGACGTCGCTGGCGCGGAGCAGAGCATCGCGATGCTGCCGTGGGGGGTGTGGCGAGGCGCCTTCGGCCCGTCCGACGGTAGCGTCGGGGCGCGCTCCAACGTCGCGAGCGCACTCTCGGTGCTGCGTCACGCGCCCCTGTACGTCGGGGTGCCCGCGGAGATCGACGACGCATTCACGGTGCTCGAGCATCACCCCCTGCGCCACCGTGTGCTGTACCCGGTCGCGGTCACGATCGTCCCGTTCCTGTTCGACTTCGTGCGCCGCGGGTCGATCCTGTCGGCGCGGATCACCGAGCTGATCGCCGAGTACGTCGCGGCCAGCGACACGCTCGAGCCGCCGCTGCGCGACCGCCTGCACCGGATCGTGCTCGACCACATGTCCGAGATCCTGAGCTGGATCGGCCGCTACGATCGGCCCGTGGCCGCGCTCGCGGTCCACGTCCCGGCGCTGCGCATGCCGTACCTGACCGTGCTCGAGGGGGCGGCCGAGCTGTCGTCGTTCGCGCTGCTCGCGATGGTCGAGCTCGACTCCGCCCCCGACGAGACGATCCCGCTCGCGCTCGAGATGCTCGACACCACCGACGCTCCGCCGCTGACGCGCGCTGCGGCCGCCGCCTTCCTCGCCCGGTTCGGGGACCGCTCGCCGGCGCTGCGCGAGCGGATCGACGCCGCACTGCCACCGTCGGCGCCTGCCGCGCTCGCCCGCGAGGTGTCGCGGCTGTGGACCCCGCGGATCGATCGCCCGGTGGTCGCGCCCAAGCTCCTCGACGCGGAGGTGCTGTTCGCCGGCGAGAAGCTGGTGCTGGTTCGCGCCGGTGACCACAGCGTCACACTCCCGTGGAAGCAGTCGAAGGTGCAGCGCGGCGACGTCATCCAGGTCGGGATCACGGCGCACGGTCAGCCCAAGCTGGTCGTCGTCAACGAGCCCAACGGCGGCGTTCGCGTGATCGACTTCTGAGATCTCGGACGACGGTGCGGAGGTATCCTCCGCACGCATGACCACGCCGGCCACGGGATACCTCCACGGTTACAGCGAACAGGAGCGCGAGCGCCTGCACCGTCAGGCGCGGTTCCTCGAGCCGATGGTCCACGATCGGCTCCCGTTCCGCCGCCGGCGTCGGCTTCTCGAGGTCGGCTCCGGGGTGGGCGCGCAGACCGAGATCCTGCTCCGCCACTTTCCTGATCTTCAGATCACGGGCGTCGAGATCAACGACGCGCAGATCGCCGAGGCTCGCCGGTACCTCGCCACCGTGCCGTGGGCGACCGACCGCTACACGATCACGAAGGGCGATGCGACGCGGCTCGACTTCGAGACCGAGAGCTTCGACGCCGCGTTCCTGTGCTGGATCCTCGAGCACATCAGCTCGCCGGCGCGGGTCCTGTCGGAGGTCCGCCGCGTGCTCGTTCCCGGAGCGCCGGTGGTGTGCAACGAGGTCCTGAACGCGACGTTCTTCATCGATCCGTACAGCCCAGACACCCTCCGCTACTGGATGGCCTTCAATGATCACCAGCTCAGCCTCGGCGGCGACCCGTTCGTCGGCGCCAAGCTCGGCAATCTCCTGCAGTCGGTCGGGTTTCGCGACGTGTCGACCGAGGTCCGTTCGTTCCATCTCGACAACCGCGCGCCTGGCGAGCGCGCCGAGTTCCTCGCGTACTGGATCGACTTGCTGCTGTCCGGGGCCCCGGCGCTGCTCGCGGCGAACAAGGTCTCGCAGGAGATCGTGGATGGCATGACCCGCGAGCTCGAGGTCGTCGCGCGCGATCCGAACAGCGTGTTCTTCTACGCGTTCATCCAGGCCCGCGCACGCGCGTGGTGATGGGGCGAGGACGCACGGCAATCTCCGTAACGCGGTACCATCCGGATCGACCGTCCTGATGCCCGAACGATACGGCTCCTATCTCGTCTACGAGTCGCTCGGGCAGGGCGGCATGGCGACCGTTCATCGCGCCGAGCTACAAGGCAAGGACGGTACCGTCAAGCAGGTCGCGCTCAAGCGGCTGCTGCCGACGCTCAAGCGCGAGATGGTCGCGCTGTTCCTCGACGAGGCGCGCCTGCTCCAGTACCTGCATCACCCGAACATCGCGGAGACTTATGACTCCGGCCGGGTGTTCGGGACCTACTTCATCGCGATGGAGTACGTGCGGGGGCCCACGCTCAAGGAGCTCGTCGAGCACTGCGGGGCGACCGTGGGTTCGGTGCCCGAGCCGATCACGCTCTCGCTCGCCGCCCAGCTGTGCGACGCGCTCGATCATGCCCACACGCGGTGCGACGAGCAGGGGCAACCGCTCGGCATCATCCACCGCGACATCACGCCCGGAAACTTGATCCTGTCCGACTCGGGCCTGTTGAAGCTGATCGATTTCGGCCTCGCGAAGGCCGCGGTCTCGACCGAGGAGACCGCGGTCGGCATGATCAAGGGCAAGTACGGCTACGTCGCTCCCGAGTACCTCGGCGGTCAGCTCGACCACCGCGCCGATCTGTGGGCCGTGGGCATCATCATCTACGAGCTGCTCACGAGTCGCCGCCTGTTCGACGCACCCGACGTCTTCGAGACCATCTCGCGCGTGCGCCAGCTCCCGATCCCGCGTCCGTCGATCGCCAACCCGCGCGTGACGCCCGCACTCGACAAGATCGTGATGACCGCGCTCGAACGCGATCCCGCGAAGCGCTGGCAGTCGGCAGCCGAGCTGCGGGATGCGCTGCACGGCGTGACGGCGCAACCTGGTAACTACGTCGATCACCAGCACATCAGCGACTGGGTGCGCTGGGTGTTCGCCCAGCGGCCCGGCACCGAGGAGAGCGGGCTCGCGCACCTGCTGTCGTTGATCGCACCTCCCGCTCCTCCGCTTCGTCCCGCGCCGCTCGCGCCCGCGATGGCGTCGCCCGCCGAGGTCGCGCCAGGAGCTCCGGCCGTGGTCGCGCAGCGACGCGTGATGTTGCCGCCGGCTCCGGGCCGGTCTCGCGCGGAGAGCCTGCGGCTCGCCGCAGCGATCGTGATCGCCCTGCTGGTGCTGGTCTTGCTGGTCTGGAAGCTCGCGGCCTGAGCGTAGCGTCCCGGCGCGGACCACGTCTCGAAGAGCGATCAGGGCGCTGTCACTCCCACTGGAAACCGAGCATCGCGCGCGCGTTGCCGACGAGGCCGACCGTCAGCGCGCCGCCGAGCGTGACCTTGTAGTGCGGGTTGCCCGTGTCGATCTCGACGCCGGCGATCAGCTCGAGCAAGATCGTCGTCTCCCAGCCGTCGAACTCACCACCCCGGCGACGTACGCTCTGGAATCCTAACCCGCCGCCGAACACCGCCATCCCGACGTGGCGAGCGATACGGCCTCCGCCCCCGAACACGTCGACGCGCTCGTCGTAGATCTCGTCGGTGTTGATGCCGAGCACGTCACGATCACGGAAGCGCAGGTAGGTGCCAAACGCCGTCAGCGACACGCGACCGGAGCGCCGGCCCCCTTCGAGCTCGAGCGCCGGCCCGGCTCCACCCGGCGCATCATCGTCGAATGCAAGGAACCCGCTCGCGTGGACACCGACGCGGAGCCCGAGCTGAGGGCGATCGGCGTGTGCCACTCCCGCGGCCAGCAGCAGCAGCAGCACCCAGAACATCCGCACAGCCACAGCGTCTCAGGCAAGCCGTCGCGCGTCACGCATTGTGTGGCACAGAGACGTTCGTCGTCGGCGATCGTGCGCTGTGGTAGCGTCGGCCCTTGGTCGCGTTTCCGAGCGAATGGATCCAGCACTTCGGGGTGCACCTGGCGACGGCCTATCCCCCCGATCTGGGCGCGCGGTTCCGGTACTACGAACGGCTGCGACCGCAGCTCGGCTTCACCGCGATCGTCCACCAGATCCTGACTGGCGACCCCGACTTCAAGGTCCATCACATCGGCGAGATGACCCGGATCGTGACCGGCGAGGGCGAGTACGGCGCGTGGGTCCGGATCGACGGGCAGCGTGAAGGCACGCACGCGGTGCACTTCATCGGCGCCGTCTTCATGGACGACTTCGCGACCGTCCTCGACTGCATCGCGATCCTCCCGAGGAGCTTCGCCGCGGTCGAGCTGCTGTCGATGGAGCTGTTGCGCTCCGAAGCGCTGCACATGCCCCGGCGGCCGCGGCGCTTCTTCTACGTGCCGCCGGTTGGGTGGCAGGCGATCTCGTCGGGACTGACGGCGAACTGGTATCCGCTGGATTTCCCCGCAAACCTGTCGACGATCGTCGTGCCGCCGGCCTCGTTCCTCGACGGCGAGCCCCAGCGCGCGATCGAGTCGGCGCTCGCGCAGGCCGACGCGGGCCTGACCGTCGAGAGCGTCGCCCGCGACGAGCTCACCACCGCGTCAGGCGTCAAGGGCACCTGTGTCCGGGTGCAGGGACATCGCGCCGGGAAGCCGGAGCCGATCTATCGCGAGCTGGCGATGTTCGTCGTCGCGCCGTACACGTACCGGATGCGCCTCGAGACCAGCAACGCGGGGCGGCTGCTCGAGCTGCGCGAGGTGTTTCGCGGGGTCGCGGGCTCCTTTCGCCCGCTGCCGACTGCGGAGGAGGCACGCCTCGGACGTGCCTTCGCGGCCCGCTCTGACCTGTTCGAGCACTGGGCAACCTGATGCGCCTCTCGTTGACGTTTCCATCGACCTCTCCGACCTGGACGTTCAAGGAGGGCCCCAACGATCAGCTCGCCGCGATCCTCGGCGGCGGGGGCGGGGCGCTGCCGGAGCTGGTCATCACCTACGGCCCGATCATCGTCCGACCGGACGAACCGCGGCCGTGGATGGAGCAGACCGCGCGTGGCGACGTCCCGCGCGAGAGCAAGGTCACGATCGGTCGCACCGGCGAGGGCGTGACCGCCGTGGGCTGGCCGCTTCGCTTCGTCGAGGCGGAGGTCGTCAACGCCCGCGGAGAGCTGACCGAGGTCCGGCTGTGCGCGTTCTACACGTTCATGGAGCATGCGTCGGTCGCGATCGTGCGCGCCGCCAACCGCGCCGGAATGGAAGCGCACGGCAAGGCCGTGCTCGCGATCCTCGGGAGTGCACGGCCCGACTGGACCGGCGAGCCCGCGTGCCTCGCCGAGGTGTGGGATCTCGCACCGCCGCGCAAGGCTGTGGCCCAGAACAAGCCGCGCCTCGCCGCACCGGTCCGCAACGATGCCGAGCTCGCGGCGGCGCTCGCGGAGACCGAGGCCGCGCTCGCCGCCAACCCGACGGCGCTGGACCACGTCCGCCGCGGTGGACTCCTTCTCGAGCTCGAGCGTCCCGGCGACGCACTCGACGCGTTGCGCGCCGCGCTCGCACTCGAGCCGACGCTCGAGCGCGCGCACTACCTGAGCGGCGTCGCGCTCGGCGATCTCGACAAGCACGCCGAGGCGATCGCCGCGTGGGAGAAGGCGCTCGCGCTGTCACCCGATCGTGTCGACACCGTCTACAACCTCGCCCAGGCGCGCTTCTTCTTGAAGGAGTTCGAGGCCGCGCTGGTCGGGTTCCAGACGGTCGCCCGGCTCGATCCCGACGACTTCATGACGACGCGCAAGATCGCCCAGTGTCTCTACGCGCTGGATCGCTACGACGAGGGCGCGGCGGCGCGCGTTCGCTTCCGCGAGCTGTGGGGCTCCACGCGGGACCCCCGTGCCGGGTTCATCACCGAGTTCGTGTTCGATCAGTTCCAGGCCGACGGGTTCTGGGTCCATGCGCTCGAGACCTTGCGGCCCCGCAATCCGTCGGTCTACGTGCTCCTCACGTTCCAGGCGATCGAGATCCACGGCCACCACGAGCATCCGTTGCCGGCCACCGTCACCGTCGAGACCAGCGACCAGGCCAAGCAAGCCGGTACGCCGTTCGTGCTGGCCGTGAAGGCCGGGCGACAGTACCGGGTCGTCGGGATGTCGAAGGACCTGCCGCCCTATCCCGAGCTGAAGGCGGACGTCATCCGCCTGCTCGCCGAGGCGCTGCGCCCGCCGGCGAAGGCCTGACCCGGAGCTCGCAGGGGTCACTCGCCTCGGGTCCCGAGCCTTCCCTCGATCGCTCCAGGGGGCACGTTCGATCCGGCGTCGATCACGGCATCAACGGGGCGGTCGTGCACGACGCGGCGGGAGACACGCCGGTGCAGGCGCCCGCGATCGTGTTCAGTCGGATCCGCCCGCCCGCGCCGCCGCCGCCGGTGCCGCCCTGACCGTTCGCGGTGAACGACGTGCCGGTCACGGGTCCGGCCGCCGCGGTCGCGCCTGCGCCCCCCGCGCCTGCGCCCGAGAGCCCGCCGGTGCCGCCATCGACGGTCAGGCGGCCGGTGATCGTGATCTTGGGTGCTTCGAGGAGGATCGAGCCGCCGGCGCCGCCACCGCCGCCGCCATCGGTGCTCGTGGTCCCGAAGCCGTCACCGCCGCGAGCCCGGATCGATCCGGTCACCGCGATCGAGGTGCGCGCCGAGATCTGGATCGCGCCGCCGCCGCCGCCACCGGGAAAGCCGTTCGTCCCTCCCACCGATCCGTCGCCGCCGCCGCCGCCACCGGCGCCGCCCGCGAGCGGAACGAGCGCGGCGGTCCCGCAGATCCCGCCGCTCCCGCCGGCGCTCGCGGTGTGGTCGCCATTGGAGCATCGGCCGCTGCCGCCGGCTGCCCCTTGCGTGGTGCCGCCGCCGCCGCCCCCGCCGCCACCTGCATAGTGCGAGCTCGAGCCCTGCTGAGCCCCACCGCCGCCGCCGCACGAACCACCACCACCTCCGTTGCCGGCGCCACTCGAGAGGGCCGCGCCATCGAAGGCTCCCGGTGCACCTTCGCCTGCCGTGGTGCTCGTCGCGGCGCTGCCATCGAAGGCGATCGTGCCGTCGATCGCGACCGCACCATCGACGATGAAGACGATGGCCTCGGCGGGGCCGCCGGTCGCTGGGAGTCCGAGGGTGACATCGCTCGGGATCGCGATCGACGCGAGGCAGAAGCGCGCGAGGCTGCCGCCGACCGTCGCGTTGATCGTCGTGACGCCCGGATCACCGCAGTGCGGGCTACAGCTGATGTGCGCTCCACCCGCGTCGGTCACCGTCACGGTCGTGCCGCTCGGGGGCGTGAGCCGCGGCGCCTGCGCCGTGCAAGCCGCGACCTCCTGGATCGCGACGTTGCTCGGCACGACGCACGTATCGATCGCGCAGGTGAAGTCGCAGGTCTGGTCCTGACCAGGATCCCAGACCCCGGTCGACCCACAGACCCGCCGGACCCTGCCGTCGCACGCGATCTGCCCCGACGTGCAGTTCGGTCCCAGGCTGTCCGGCTCGACGCTGGTATCCCGATCTCCACCATCACCGGGACCGGAGCCGGCCACGCTGAAGCCGCAGGCCGTCGTCGCGAGCAGCGCAACGACGGCGAGACGCTCGAGCATGCCCGAGCGTAGAACGGGAACGCCGAGCCCAACAAGCACCTTCGATGGCCTCGGCCGAGACCACCGGACCTCGGTCATGGCGTGATCCAGGTACCGCAACGCCCGGTGAGCGCGTCGGCCAGGCGCGGCAGCGCGGTGATCAGCACGCGGTCGCCGGTGGCGAGGAAGTCGAGCGCGGCATCGATCTTGGGGCCCATGCTGCCGGCGGGGAACTCGCCGAGCGTCGCCAGTCGGCGCGCCTCCGCGGCCGTGAGCGCCGGCAGGGCGACGGCGTCGTCGCGTCCGAACGATCGATAGACGTAGTCGATCGCGGTGAGGTCGTAGAGCTCGCGCGCGCCGACCACGCGGCCGAGGAGCGCGGCGGTGCGATCCTTGTCGATCACGGCCTCGACGCCGACCAGCGCACCGTCGGCGGTGCGCGTGACGGGCACGCCGCCGCCGCCGCCGGCGAGCACGACGTGACCCGCGTCGAGCAGTGCGTGGATCGCCGTGGTGTCGATCAGCTCGATCGGGCGTGGCGACGGCACGACGCGGCGGAACCCGCCCGCGCGCTGCGCGACGATCGTCCAGCCACGCTCGCGCAGCCGGGTCGCTTCGTCGGCGTCGTAGAACGGACCGACGGGCTTGTCGGGTGTCGCGAACGCGGGATCCGCGGGATCGACGCGGACCAGCGTCGAGACCGCCGTCACCGGGACCGCGAGCCCGGCGTGGGCGAGCTCGGCGCGCACGGCGAGCTCGAGCATGTACCCCATCGAGCCCTGCGTCGCGGCGACGCACACGTCGAGCGGGGCCGGCGCGACGTCGGCGCGCGCGGCGTGGTTGCGCAGCAGCTCGGCGCCGACCTGCGGGCCGTTGCCGAACACGAGGAGGAGGCGCGCGCCGCTCCGCACCCGATCGACGAGCGGGGCACACGCGTGGCGCGCGTTCGCGATCTGCTCGGCCGGCTCGCCGCGGCTCTCGCGCGGCCACAGCGCGTTGCCGCCGAACGCGACGACGATCGTCGCTGCGGTCATCCCGGTCGCCCCGCGAGGAACCGGTGCAGCTCGTCGGCCAAGGTCGGCGTCCCGTGATCGGCGAGCTCGTAGCGGACGCGCGTCGCCGGGCGGTCGAGCCGCAACACGTGGCCGAGATCCGCGGGCGTCGCGATCACCACGCTGTCGCAGTCGGTGGCGCGGATCGTGGCCTCGAGGTCGCGGACCTCCTCGCGCGAGTACCCGACCGCGGGCAGCGCGGCGCCGACATGCGGAAAGCGACGATAGAGCTCGGCGATCCGACCGACCGCGTGCGGCCGCGGATCGACGACCGCGGCGGCCCCGAACTGCCGCGCGGCGACGAACCCAGCGCCGAACGGCATCTCGCCGTGGGTCAGCGTCGGCCCATCCTCGACGAGCAACACGCGCTTGCCCCGGATCAGCTCGGGATCGTCCGCGGTCACCACCGAGCGCGCGATGACGATGCGCGCGCGCGGGTTGACGGCAGCCGCCGTCGCGACCAGCTGCTCGATCGTTCCCGGCGGCGCCGTGTCGGCCTTGTTGATCACGATGACGTCCGCGGCGCGGAAGTTGGTCTCGCCGGGGTGGTAGCCGAGCTCGTGGCCGACCCGGAACGGATCGACGATCGTGATCCACAGGTCGGGGCGGAAGAACGGCGTGTCGTTGTTCCCACCATCCCACACCACGATCGTGCTCTCGGCCTCCGCGGCGCGCAGCACGGCCGCGTAATCGACGCCGGTGTGGACGACGCTGCCCGCGAGCACGTGCGGCTCGTAGTCCTCGCGCTCCTCGATCGTGACGCCCGCGGCGTCGAGCTCCGCGATCGTCGCGAACCGCTGCACGCGCTGGGCTTCGAGATCGCCGTACGGCATCGGGTGCCGGCACACGCCGACCGTGTGGCCGGCGCGTCGGAGCGTGGCCGCGATGTAGCGCGCGACCTGGCTCTTGCCGCATCCCGTGCGCACGGCGGTGACCGCGATCACCGGCCGCGTCGAGCGCAGCATCGTGCGCTGCGGCGACACCAGCCGGAAGCTCGCTCCGGCGGCGAGCGCGCGGCTGGCGAGGTGCATCACCGTGGCGTGCGCGAGGTCGCTGTACGCGAGGATGACCTCGTCGACGCGCAGCGTCGCGATCAGGTGCTCGAGCTCGGCCTCGGGATGGATCTCGATGCCCTGCGGGTACCGCGGGCCGGCGAGCGCGGCCGGGAACGTGCGCCGATCGATCCCGGGAATCTGTGCCCCGGTGAAGCCGACGACCTCGATCGCCGGATCGTCGCGGAGCACGGTCGCGAAGTCGTGGAAGTCTCGCCCGGCGGCGCCGAGCACGAGGACGCGGGTGGCCACCATGGCGGCACGGTACCGCGAGCGAACCGCACAGCGCTGATAGCGCCGACGAGGTCGGTCGATTTCCTGTCACCACGACGGCGCCCACCGCGTTGGCTCGGCATGACCACACAAGAATCGGTGCTCCACGTGTGCGAGCAGGCCTGGGGCGAGATCACCCCGCGAGCGGCGGATGTCCACGTCACCCTCACCGCCGACCGGCTGTTCTCCGGGCGCGCCGCGCTGGCGAACGCCGTGGAGCTCCGCCTCCTGGTCGAGGGCGTGACCGCGCGCGGCGTTCCCGAGGATGCGATCGCGCTCGAGGGCGCCTCGCTCGATGTCTCGACGGGGCTGTTCACGCGGTCGTCGTCGGTCACGTACCGGGTGCGGATCCATCTCACCGACCTCGATCGCGTGACCGAGGTGCTCGACGTGATCGCGGGGTGCAAGCGGGCCACGATGACCCGGATCGCGTGGGACTACACCGGCAGCACCGCCGAGGTCTGCAGCTTGCTCGCCCGGTGCGCGGCGGGCGCCCTCTCGAAGGCGACCGCGCTGGCTGTCGCGCTCGGCGTCACGATCGCCGGAGTCCACGCGATCCACGAGGACGAGCTCGCCGAGCCCGTGCCACGCAGCGGTCGCGATCACGAGGTCGGGATGCCGATGGCGTACAAGTCGCGCGCCTCGATGTCGATCGCGAGCGAGCTCGCCGGGATCGAGCTGGCACCGCGCAAGCCGCACGGGGTTCGCGTCCGGGTCACCTACCGGATCGCCGGCGCGTGACCGTCCGCGGCCGATGAGGATGGCCTTGCTCCCGACCACGCCTTGCGCTCGGCGCTCCGGATCTGCGCGAGTTCTGCGCCATCGCGAGCGTCGCGGTTGGCCCACGCCCGCTCTCCCAGCCACGACGCACAGCCCCCCTTGGCACGAATCTGGCTCTCGGCTGTGGTGTGCGGTCTCCTCGTGGCCCGGTTCGTTCGGTGCGTCCCCTCGGACTCGCGAGCGTCCTGTGCCTCGCCGTCGCGGCGTGCCGCGCACCGCAGGGACGCTCGGACGGTGGCCCGCGAGATGCGGCGGTCGACGGCCGCCCGGATGTGATCGTCGATGCGGCCACCGATGCGGCGGTCGACGCGCGGCCCGATGCGCCCCCCGACGCGCCTCCCGACGCGCCTCCCGACGCGCCTCCCGACGCGCGGCCCGATGCGCCTCCCGACGCGCCTCCCGATGCGCCTCCCGACGCGCCTCCCGACGCGCCTCCCGATGCGCCGGCCGATGCGCCGGCCGATGCGCCGGCCGATGCGCCGCCCGATGCGCCGCCCGATGCGGGCACGGGCTGCGTGACGACACCGTCGGCCCCGATCGCGCAGTTCTCCCTCGCGTCGGAGATCGGCGCGCTCGTCCCGACGACGATGCCGTCGGTGCCGCTCGGCACGGTGGCGCCGGCGCGCGAGATGTGGCCGACCTGGACCACGCTGGCCGCGATCGCGCCGAGCGAGGTCGAGCAGCGGATCCTGCTGATCTCCGCGACCGCGACCGAGCCGTCGTTCCTTGCGGCCGGAAGCGCGCTCGCACGGATCGGCGTGCCGTTCACGACGCTGATCGCCAGCCAGGAGACGCTGGTCGCAGGCACGCTGCGAACCGCGACCGGCGGCTGCCGGTTCTCCGCCGTGATGCTCGCCGACAGCGAGATCGGCGCCCTCGACGCGAACGAGTGGCAGTTGCTCGATGATTTCGAGCTCGCGTGCGCGGTGCGCGAGGCGGTGTGGTTCGCGCGCGCGACGTCCGCGATCGGCCTGACGGCACGGCCCGCGTTCTCGTCGAACGTCACCGTTCCCGCGCTGCTCACCGCCAGCGGCGCGCCCCGGTTCCCGTACCTGCGCGCGAATGTCCCGGTCGAGCTGAGTGATGTCTACGGCTACCCCGGCCACGTGATCGATCCCGCCGTGACCACGCCGCTGCTCCAGACCGCGGCTGGCGACGTGCTCGCGGTCGTCCACACCCGTCCCGACGGCCGAGAGGTCCTGGCCATGCTGTTCGATTCGAGCCCGCTGTCCCGCCACGCGATGCTGCTCGAGTTTGGCGTGATCGACTGGGTCAGCCGCGGGCTGTTCCTCGGCGCGCGCCGGCTGTATCTCTCGCCGCAGATCGACGACGTCTTCATCTCCGCGGATCTGTGGGGGCCCGGCAACGCGACGTACCGGACCGACGCGGACTCCGTCCAGTTCCTCGCGGCCTGGCAAGCGGAGGCCGCGGCACGGCTCCCCGCCGGCTCGACGTTCGTGACCCAGCTCGCGTTCAACGGCCTGGGCACCGACGCGAGCGAGTACCCCGACACGGCGCCGATCGCGGCCTGGCGCGATCGCCAGGACGAGTTTGTGTGGATCAACCACACCTGGAGCCACGAGAACCTCGATGCGCTGAGCGCGACGCAGACCCAGCAGGAGATCGCGCCCGACTGCTCCCTCGCCGCCAGCTGGGGACTCCGCGGCTTCTCGTGCGCCACGCTGGTGACCCCGGATGTCTCCGGCCTCGACGCATCCGGCGCACTCGCCGGCATGATCGCCGCCGGCGTTCGGGTCGTCGTGTCGGACACGTCGATCACCGAGGCGATCAATCCGGCCAACCCCGGCACCAACCCGTCGTTCAACGTCGGCCGCGCCAATCCGTGGCGGCCGGAGGTGTATCAGGTGCCGCGCCACCCGACGAACGTGTTCTACAACTGCTCGACCGCCGAGCAGAACGTCGACGAGTTCAACTTCCTCTATCGCAGCGAGCTCGGCCGTGACCTGACCTACGACGAGACCGTCGCGCTCGAAGCGGACGTCGCGCTGCGCTACCTGCTCAGCTACGACGTCGATCCGCTGATGTTCCACCAGGCCAACCTGCGGATGTTCACCGGCACCGATCTCGCTCCGCACTCGCTGTATGCCGACTGGATCGATGCGCTGATCGATCGCTATACCGCTCAGGTGACCCTGCCGGTGTGGACGCTCGATCTCGAGGACATCGCGGGGGTGATGCAGGACCGCGGCGCGTACGACGCGTGCCAGATCCGCGCGGTGAAGGTCACCGGCGCCACCGGCTCACACCTCGAGCTCACCGGCGTCGCGGCGTGTGTCGCGCCGATCACCGGCCTCGCCGCACCCGCCTCGGGTCGCGTCGAGGTCTACGGTGGCGTTCCGACCACGTTCGTCCCGCTCCCCGCGTGCGTGACGGTCTCGATCCCGATCCCGTGATCCCAACGCGAGGTGCTACGGTGCGCGACGCATGGTGCATACGATCGTTACTCATCCGGGCGGGGCGCACAAAGACGACCTCCTCGCTGTCTGCGTGCTCGCGGCGCTGCATGGCTGTCCGATCGTCAGGCGCGAGCCAACGCCCGAGGAGATCGAGGATCCGCAGGTCGCGATCGTGGACATCGGCGGGGTCCACGACCCGGCGCGATCGAACTTCGACCATCATCACTTCCCGCGCGAGCACGCCCCGACCTGCGCGCTGAGCCTGGTCCTCGATCATCTCGGGCTCTACCAGGACGCCTTGCAGTTCTGTGACTGGCTGGAGACCGCCGAGTGGTTCGACTCGCGTGGGCCCAAGAAGACAGGAGAGTGGCTGGGCGTGCCGCGTCGCGCGATCTCCCAGCTCAACTCGCCGGTCGATATCACGCTGCTGCGTCGCTTCGCGCAGGCGACCCGGCTCGAGCCCACGGATCCGCTCTACGCGTTCATGAAGATGATCGGAGACGACCTGCTCGAGTACCTGCGCATCGCTCGAGAGCGGCTCGACTTCGTCGACGCGCGCGTCCAGCGCTGGACGATTCCGTGCGGCGAGGATCTCGTCGAGGCGCTGTTCTTGCCCCGCACCGAGCCCGGCGCCGACGAGCCGAGCTCCATGGTGGGCAGCTACATCCGCGCGCAGAAGCTCGAGGGCGTGATCGCCGCCATCGTCTATCCGGATCGACGCGGAGAAGGCTTCGGCATCGGCCGCTACGAGGATCATCCCAGCCTCGACTTCTCGCGTGTCGAGGGCCAACCGGATGTGCACTTCGCTCACAAGAGCGGCTTCATGTGCAAGACCTCGGCGAGCGACCCGGCGCGGCTCAAGGAGCTCGTGGCGATCGCCTGGCGTCGCTGATCGCGGTCCGCTGCTAGTACGCGCTGCGGGCGTCGCCGCCCCCGGTGAAGAACAGCGAGGAACAGTCGTTCGACACGTACGGGTTCCCCGAAAGGACGGGGTTGTAGAGCTCGAGCGGCGTGGTGAACGGATCGTCCAGGCTCGTTCGCTTCATGTAGTAGATCCGCGACTGGGCGCCCGCCGCAGGGATGCCCTCGAACACCAGGCTCAGACCGTCGGCGGACAGGTTGCCCGTGCCCACCGACGAGATGTTCAGCTTGAACGGGGTGTACTGCTGGCTGCGCTTCCACTCGCCGGTGGTCTCGACGAGCTCGTCGAGACTGGACGCGCTCGTGAGCAGCATCCTGCGCGGCGTCGTCGCGGTGGGGGCACTCGGGTGGTGCTGGATGGACAGCGGGATCGCGACCCCGGCCTCGTCCTGGACGCTCACGACCTGCGGCTGAGAGAACTGCTTCTGGAACCGGCCGCCGATGCCGATGTCGTAGCCACCGCTCGCTCGCTCCATCCGGACCACGAGCTGGTTGCCGTCGGCGCTGAGCGCGGGATGCTCGAGCTGGATGTGAGTCGGCGGTGGGCCCACGGTCGCGGGGAGATAGTCCTGCGGCCCCAGCTGCACGGCCGACATGCCCTCCTTGGATCCGTACTCGACGCCGTTGTCCGAGTAGCGGACCGCGGTCTGCAGATCCGCGCTCGGCACCCACCAGTATGCCGGCACGACGAACCGATCGGCCGTGAACACGCACGGCGCGTGCGGGGCGTCGGGCGCGCCGGCCTCTGGTCCTCCGGTTCCTTCGGCGTCAGGACCCGCGTCGCGAGCATCGAGCCCGAAGACCAGATCACATCCGGACGCGAGCACGATCAACAGCGAGGCTCGTCGCAGCACCTGTCGCACGATACCTTGACTGCAGCCCGAGCGGGTGCCGTCGCCCGAGCTCGGTCTCGCAAAGCGGCGGGCGATCAGTGGTGGCCGATGCCCACCAGCAACGGCAGGTCCAGGGTGACGCCGGCCGAGACCATGAACGCGGCCCCACCGCCCTCGAGGGAGCGGACGCCGACATCGGCGTGCGCGCCGACGGCGAATGCACCGTACGCCCCGACCCCGGCCTTGCCATCGGAGGCGCCGGCCGACACGCCACCGACGTGGTGACGGACGGCGACGCGCAGGGCCACGCCGCGCGTGGGCTCGCCGTCGTCGGCGAGCCAGAACAGCTCGATCCGCCCCCCGATCCAGAGGTCGCGGCGACCGCCGAGGGGGAGGCGCCTGGCGAGCGCGACATACGTCCCGTGTGCGACCGCCCCGGCCCGCCTCTCGAACAGGTAGCCGGCGCCGAGATCGACGTCGAGCCGGTCGCGCCGGTCGGCCGCCTTCGCGTGGGCGCCGGCCGATCCGGACACACCTCCTCCGCGCGAGCCGATCATCCCGCCGATCGCCGTCTGCGACGGTGGCAGCCCAGCGGCGCACCCGGCTGACGTGATGACGCCGATCAGGATCGCCAGCGAACGCGACGCGCTCACCGGAACCGCCCGCTCTGGATGCGGACCTTGACCGCGCCCCCCCACTGATCCCCGTGCACCATCACACCGTCGTCACGCAGGTGGTCGTGCTGGTGGTGGACCTCGACGGCGACGCCGAGCTTGGTGGTCCCGAGCGGCCACAGATACTCCCCGCCGATGCGCTGCTGGCGCGCGCTGGTCTCGATCGGCGATTCGCTGGTGACCTCGAAGCCGTGCGCGTAGGCGCCGACGTAGACCGACCAGGACGGCGTGCCGTACCCGAGCTGAACGTCCGCGATGCCGCCGATCAGGCCGCCACCTCCAGCGCCGAACCCGAACCCGGCCACCGCGGTCGCGACCGACACGGGACCGAGCTGGAGCCGCGGGCGCACGTAGGGGAAGCCGCCGGCGATCAGGAGCTTGGGCTCGCGAGTGTCGGAGAGCTGGGAGTAGACGACGCCGGCCTCGACGGCGAACCACGACGCGACGTTGCCCGCGCCGTGGGCTTCGACCTGGAAGCTCTGCCGGTTGGCGGCCGCACCGATCGTCGCGGTTCCTCCGACGACACCGCCGCGGCCCGGGGTGGTCGTGGCGCCTGATCCGAGGCCGAGGGGGGGCGCGGCGCACCCGAGCAGGGCGACGCAGGCGAGGTGGTGCAGCGCGACGGACATCCGCAAGGTGGTTGCAACCACAGCGCCGACTCGTCGTGTCGCGACCGCGCCACGCGGCAGGACAAGCGTGTCGTGGTGCGGGCGTTCGCGGCGACGCCCCGTGGGCTGCTCGCGCCAGCACGAGGTCTTGCGCCGCGGTCACGTGGTGTGACGGCGCCGTCCCGTCGCGCCCACGCCACACCTCGCGACACCCACGCCCGGGTTGTTCCGGCCGGCACGACCATCGATGGCGCTCGGGTCCCCTCGACGATGCTGTGCGGTACGCTGCCCTTGTGATCCAGCTGCGCCAGCTCACCGACGCCGACGAGCGCGCCTTCTTCGAGGGCCTCGACGACTGGACCGCGGACGATCGCAGCTGGCACACGCTGGCCTGGAAGCCGGGCATGTCCTACGCGGAGATGCTCGCGACCCTCGCAGCCGAGCACCGCGGGGAGGTTCCCGAGGGACGCGTCCCGGCCACGATGTTGTACGGCTTCGTCGACGACCGGATCGTCGGACGCCTCCACGTCAGGCACGCGTTGACCGAGAAGCTGCGCCGGCGAGGCGGCCACGTCGGATACGCGGTCGCCGAGCAATTCCGCCGCCGCGGGTATGCCTCGGAGATGATGAGACAGGCGCTGCCCACCTGCTTCGATCTCGGCATCCGCGACCTCTTGATCACGTGTGCGGACGACAACCTCCCCTCGTGCAAGCTCATCGAGAAGTTCGGCGGCGAGCTCGAGGACAGACTCTGGGATGACGTGGATCAGGAAATGATCCGTCGCTACCGGATCGACCTCCGAGCTCGGTGACGGCGCAGCTCCGCAAAAGCGCCACGTCGGTGCGAACGGGTTGGTATGCTGGGCGGGTGCGCCGCGCCTGGATCGCCGTTGTTGCCTGTGGCGCGTGCTACTCGCCGACGATCGCCAGCGACGTACCGTGCGAGTCGGCGTGCCCGGAGCCGCAGGTGTGCATCGACCACGTGTGTCGTGCGCCGGGCTACCTGCCGCCCGACGCGGCAGGCGACGCCCCGGTGGATGGGTCGAGCGCCGACTCCGACGGTGATGACGTGCCGGACTCCGTCGACAGCTGCCCCTCGCTCGCGAACCCCGACCAGCACGACGAAGACGCCGATACGATCGGCGACGTCTGCGATCCGTGCCCACACCTCGCGGGCACCGCGCTCGATTCCGACGCGGACGGCGTCGGCGACGCCTGCGATCCGCAACCAACGATCGCCAAGCAGCGCCTGAAGTTCTTCGATCCGTTCACCTCCGCGCTTCCACAGTGGGAGCCGACGAATGGCCTCGCCGTGGTCGGCGACCAGCTGCGCATCACCGGTTCCGCTGTTACCCGGCTCGCCGTGACGAACGGCGAGCTCCGGATCATCACCGCCGGCACGATCACGGCGGTCGGCGCTCTGACTCCCCACCAGCTCGTCATCGCGTTCGGCTTCAACAACGGCGGCGCGAACTTCCACTACTGCGAGACCTATGACACGGGCGGAAGCAGCGGACTCATCAAGATCACCGAGGCCGCGAGCGGCACGTACACCGGCCGCGACTCCACGTCCTATCCCGGCGTCCTGCCGATCGGTGCGTGGTCGATGCAGATCGACGAATCGGTCGCCGCCCAGCGGATCGATCTCGGGGCGCGCCTCGGCGGGATGGCCTACCCGGCGCTCTCGGCCAGCACGAGCGCGGCGCCGGTCCTGACCACCGGCAGCCATTTCGTCGTCAGCGCCGAGAACATGGACATCTCGTTCGATTACTTCGTGGCGATCGAGACCCTGCCGTGATCAAGGGGGCCGACACCATCGGGGCTGAACCCGCTGGTCGGCACGACCTCGTAGACCTGGCGAGAGTGTAGGGCGCCAAGCCCGCGAGTTCGCCCGCCTGATCTCCGTCGAGGACCGGTGGGCTCGCGTGTTACGCTCGACCACATGCGGGTGGTCTGTCTCGGCGTCATGAGCATCGCGGTCAGCGGCTGCGCGCAGATCGCCGGGCTCGACAAGACGAGGGGCGCTCCCGTGGACGCGCCAGCCGTCGTCGACAGCTCGTCGGTCGACGCCGCGATCGACGCCCGGATCTGCGCCGGTGGCGATGCACGGATGACCGACCCCGCCACGGGCGCGTGCTACGTGCTGTTCACCACGCCTGCCACGCGGGATGCGGCTCGCCAGAGCTGCCTCTCGCTCGGGCCTGGCACCCTGCTGGCGGGGATCGACAGCGCTGCCGAGAACGCCACGATCACGTCGTTGATCGGCGCCACGATCGCGTTCGTCGGCGGGAGCGACGAGGCCGTCGAGGGAACGTTCGTCTGGGAGGGCGGCATGCCGTTGACGTTCACCAACTGGAACACCGGCGAGCCCAACAACGGCCTGAACATGTACGAGGAGGACTGCATCGTGATCTCCGGCGGGCTAGGTGGAGTGTGGGACGACAAGCCCTGCGCGCCGCCGCCGGTCGGTGCCGGCGCGTATGCGTTCGTGTGCGAGCACCCCTGAGTGAGCGAAGGTAGTCCCCGCATCGCGCGACGGCGGGCGCTTCGCTTGCCGAGCTAGCGCATGCCGCAACGGATCCTGTTCGGCGTGCTGCTGCTGCTGGTGGCGATCCCGTCGCGATGGATCTCGCCGCCACTCGCGCTCGGGCTCGGCGTGGGGTTCGGCCTGCTCGCACCGCATCCCTACGCCGCCGGTGCGCGGCGCGCCTCCAAGCTGCTGCTCCAGGTCTCGGTCGTGGCGCTCGGGTTCGCGATGAACCTGCACGAGGTCCTGCGGGTCGGGCGGTCGGGCTTCCTCTACACGCTCGTCGGCATCGCGTTCGCGCTCGCCCTCGGCACGCTCCTCGGGCGGTTGCTTCGTGTCCGCGCGAAGGTCGCGTACCTGATCGGTGTCGGGACCGCGATCTGCGGCGGTAGTGCGATCGCCGCGATCGGTCCCACCCTGGATGCGAGCGACGAGGAGATGTCCGTGTCGATCGGCACGGTGTTCCTGCTCAATGCCGTCGGCCTCCTGCTGTTCCCGCCGATCGGCCACGCGCTCGATCTCAGCGAGCCGCAGTTCGGGCTGTGGGCCGCGCTCGCGATCCACGACACGAGCTCCGTCGTCGGTGCGGGCGCGAAGTTCGGCGCCGTGGCGCTCGCCGTGGCGACCACCGTGAAGCTCGCCCGCGCGCTGTGGATCGTCCCGCTGACGTTCGGCACGGCACTGGTCCGCGCGAGGACGACGCGCGCGATGGTGCCGCCTGCGGCTCCGATCGCGTGGCCGTGGTTCATCCTCGCCTTCCTCGGCGCGGCGGCCTTGAACACCTACGTGACCGCCGGGGCACGGATCTATCCGTGGGTCCTCGAGGGCGGACGGATCGGCCTCACCGTCACGCTGTTCCTGATCGGCACCGGCATCTCGCGGGCGAGCCTGCGCGCAGTCGGGATCCGGCCTCTGGTGCAGGGCGTCCTCCTCTGGATCATCGTGGCGACCACCTCCGTGCTCGTCATTCGCGCGGGGTGGATCGGCCTCGACTGATCCGGCCCGGCGAGCGCCTCCGGGACCGTCCATGGGCCGCGGCACGCATGACAGGATCTCGACGCTCCGAGCAAGACCTGGCGATCTGCGACGCGGGAAGCGCTTGGGCGTGGGACCGGGCGCGGCGCAGCGTTTGCTTGGTGCTGGAGCCATGTCCACGCTTCGTGTCGCCGGCCTCGTCCTGCCACTGGTTGCCGGATGCGTCGGCAATGTCCAGCGCAGCGCCCGCGTGCCCCACGCGGCCGTCCCGCTCAGCTCCGGCCAGCCGCTCGCGGCTCCGGCCGAGATGAGCGCGGGGCTCAGCAACGTCACCGATGTGGTCGCGCCCCGCGTCGGCGATCCGAGTCAGGCCGTCGAGATTCCGGGCACCCAGATGCGTAACGAGCTCCGGCTGCGGCTCCGCGAGCGTGCGCAGCTTGCGATGATCTACGAGCACGGCTTCGCGGCGACCTCGCAGAAGCCCGACGCGACGCAGGCCCCGGTTGGCGATGGGGATGTGATGGGCGGTGGCGTGTCGTTCGGCTATTCGTTCGAGACCAGCACGCCCGGCCTGGCGATCGGCACCACGGTCGAGCTGATGACATGGAGCGTTCCGTACGTCGAGTACGAGACCTGCACCAATTGCCTCAGCCCCAGCGTCACGATCGTCGATCACGATCGCGCGACGCCGACGACCCTTGGCGTGGGCATTGCCCCGAGCTTTCGCCGCGGCAACATGACGGTGTTCGGCGGCGCGTTCGCACGCAATCACCCGACCACGCAGCGCAAGGAGTATGGCGTCGACATCACCTTCGATGACGACGACGGCGATGTCCAGAACGGCCCGTTCAATGTCTTGCTGCACGCCGGCGTCGAGGTCGAGCTGCAACACTGGCTGTCCGCGCTGATCGTGCTCCATCAGAACCTGATCGCGGACCCGGTCCAGTACGGTCCCGGCATCGGCGTGGCGCTCAACGCACGCCTCGGCCTCTAGACGGGATCGCAATCGCGGTAGATTCCTCCGCATGTCGCGGCAGTGGCGCTGGAACACCGTGGACGCCGAGTGGAGCGTCGAGCTCGACGCGACGGCGGGCGTGTTGCACTGGCGGGGTGCGGACAAGCCGCGTCCAGGTGTCCCTGGCTCGGCGCTGAGTGGTGGCGAGGTCGACCAGCGGAGCTGGGACCTGCTCGCGACCGGGCGGCCGTCGTACGACTGCCCTCCGGACATCCTGGTCGACGTGATGGGTGCAGCCCGCGGTGCACTGCCGCCGGACGCGGCAGCCACGACACGCGTGAAGATTCCGCCCCGTGCCGACGCGTCGATCGACGTGGTGCTGCGCGCGTGCCAGGCGGCCGTGCGAAGGCTGACCGGAGCCACCGGTATGCTCGCCGAATCCAGGCGGCAGCTGGTGGTCGAGGACCTTCCGGACGACCGCCCAACGCAGACCTCGGCGACGAGGTACGTCACGGAGGTCCGGCTCGGAGACCGCGCGCTGTTTCTCTGCACCGAGGACGTCGGGGGCTGGAGCCAGGGTTCATCCGACTGGTTCACGGTCGACTTCGCCGGAACGGGCCGCCTGCGGATGGCGCTCGATCATGGTGGCGTGGAGATCGAGGGCGCGCCCGCCGCCGTCGACGCGCTCGCGAACGCCCTCCTCATCAACGCCAGCCCGGACGACGGCGATCTCACCCTTCACGAGCGCGCCGACGCGGCGGTGCGCAGCCGGTTCTCCGACCTGCCGGGCTTCGTGTGGGAGGTCACGGGTCAGCACTGTCGCGAGGGCGTGATCGTCGCCGGCCGTGCCAGCCGGGCGGCGTTGCAGTTCTATCTGGCGCTCGTTCCTCCCGAGCGGTGGTTCATCATGCACGTCGACGAAGTCGAGCCGAGCTCGCTCGGATGAGGACTCCGATGCAAGCCAAGGTGTTGGTGGCGTGGCTGCCGATCGTGCTCGGATGCTGGGGGGCCTCCCCTCCGGTGCCCGCCCGCGCTGCGAAGCCCGCTGCGCAGAGCACTCCGCCCGCCTGTTCCGGCGCTGCCATCGACTTCGATCAGGCTGCCCGACGCTGCACGACCGACGAGGAGCCGGCTTCCGATCCGTCGCCCGAGATCCTCGAGCTGAGCATGCAGGACGTCGAAGTGGTGAGTGGGCAACCTGTCGAGCTGCTCGTGCAGCACCGGAACGCGAGCTCGGCGCCGCTGTCGCTCGTGTTCACGTCCGCCTGCTGGTTCACCGTCACCGTGTTCGACGACCACGACCGCGTCGCGAACTGGGAAGGCGAGGACATCCTGGCCGGAGTCTGCGGAACCATCTCGACGATCGCGATCACCCTGGCGCCCGGCGGTGTCCTCACGAAGCGCATCGGATGGGCGGCGCGGAAGGATCGGCTCGTGTGCTCGAACGACGACTGTCACGTGGCGCCGGGCTCGTCGATCGCTCCTGGCGTGTACCGCCTCGAGATCGGCACGCCGTTCGGCGAGCCCGAGGGCGGTCATGCCGTGGTCCGCAGCGTCTCTGCCAAGCTGACCGTCAGAGCGCTCTGATCGGTGTCGACGCCGTCGCGGGCGCGAGTCCGGTCGAGCCGCTACGGCAAGCCGAGGACACGCATCGGTGCAAGTTCGGTGCAGTCCTGCGCGCCTGCGCACTCCCCGCGCAGCGGTTGCGCAAAACGCGCGGCCACAGCTGGCGCGCAACGTGCTTGGCCAGCAGCATGATGCGAACTAGCTGGCTCGTCTGTCTGGCGGCGATGGCCTGGAGCTGCGAGAGCGGGCCCGGCCCCGGGCGGGGACCCACCACCGTGCACTCCCCGGTCGCCGAAGGTCCGCCGCCTGCACCCGCTGCAGCGCCCAAGGTCCGCGAGCAGATGTGGGCCCACTTCGAGGCGGCCACGCAGCTGCAACGAGCCGTTGCCCAGGGGCGGCTCACCGATGCGCGCGAGCTCGCCAGCTGGCTGGCAACCAAGGCCGAGCCGCGCTCGCCCGAGCTCATCGCCGCCGCGCAGCGGATCCAGGAGGCACCCGACCTCAAGACCGCGGCTGCCCTGACCGGAACCCTGGCTGGCGCGTGCGGCTCATGTCACGAGGCGAACAAGGCAGCGCCCGTGTTCGTGATCCCGAAGGAGCCAGTCGACGGGCCCAGCATCGAGACGCAGATGCAGCGCCACCAGTGGGCCGCGGCTCGCCTCTGGGAGGGCGTCATCGGTCCCAACGACGACGCATGGTTCTTTGGCGTGCGGGTCATGGAGGACGCGAAGATCGACCTGCGCTGGACCACCAACGCCACGCCCAACCCCGACGCCGTGGCCTACGCCGCGACACTCCGCGGCCTGGCCGCGCAGGCGCCGAACGTCGAGGGTCGGACCGCGCGGGCAGAGTTCTACGGAACGCTGCTCCACACCTGTGCCAGCTGCCACGCGGTCGTCCGGCCGAACCCCGTGGCTCCCTGACGATCGCGATCTCGCTACGCGCTGGTGCTAGAACGTGCCGGCGACGCCGAGTCCGGTGCCGGTCGGGACGATCGCGAGCTGCGTCCGCCGGTGGTTCGTGCGGCGCGCGGCGCGCGGCGCGTCGTACCAGGTATAGGCCGTCGCGCCGACGAAGATCAGCGCGGTCGCGACCATGGTGACCCCGAGGACGTCGGCGGTGCGCGGCTTGTAGCAGCCCGGAACCTCGCATTCGGGATCGGAGATCTTGGTCCACTTGATCGCGGCGAGCGTGAAGCCGGCATACGCACCACCACGGATCAACGTGGAGACGGCGGCGTGCTTGTACTCGCCCGCGTAGACATGGCCGAGCGAGGGGCCGAGCGCGAACAGCGAGGCTGCGGTCACCTCGAGAGGCAACGAGCCGTCGGCGGCGACGGCGACGAGCACACCGGCGATCGGCGTGCCGACGGCGAGCGCTCCTGCGAGCGCCGGGCTCTTGGCCTCGACGGCCGGAGCCGCGGCAGGTTCGGCGTGCGCGGTCGCGGCAGCCCACACGATCGACGCGACGAGGAATGCACGCATCGCGAGCTTCTCCTAGCAGGCCCCAGGCCAACCGGTCGCGCTTGCAGTCTCGGCCGCTTGGCCGACTCTGAGGTGCCAGAGGCTGGCAACCTTCCACCACCTTCTGCAAACAACCGCACAGAATCGCCTCGGCGCCCTCGAGGTCGCCGAACCGGCGTTGCTCCAACGCTTCGTCCACTGACCCCGGAACGGTCTCCCGGTCTCCCGGTCGCGTTCGCGGTACGATCGCCAGATGCGGGTCGCTGCGACGTTGCCGGCGCTCCTGTGCGCGTGCGGCAGGCTCGGCTTCGACGCCCCCGCCGACGCGCCCGTTGATGATGGCCAGGGCACCGTCGACGGCGCCAGCGTGGATGCGTTCATCCGGCCGACGGCGCCTCCACCCGGACTGAACCTGGTCCTCGACGGATCGAGCTACGTGACGATCGACACCGTCTGTGCGGCGCTCGTGGGTGGGTTCACGGTCTCGGTCTGGATCCGGCCCACGCCCGGCCAGGGCGGCCGGCCCTATACGGAGATCGTCGCGTTCAACTCCAGCGGCGGTGGGTCGAACCTCGCGCTCATGCAGTGGATCACCGGCACGATGAGGGCCAACTACTATGACGACGCCTTCACCAACGGCGATTACTACGACCTGCCGGCGCCCGGATCGCAGTGGAGCTACATCACGTTGTCGGTCGATGCGGGTGGGGCGGGGCGGCTCTACGTCAACGGCGACCTGACCCAGACGTTCACGACGGCGTCGACGATCTCCGGGACATCGTGGTTCTCGCTCGGGCAAGAGTGGGACAGCACCACGCCGGGCGAGTTCTTCATCGGTGATCTCGACGAAGTGGCCATCTGGAGGGGCGCGCGGATCCCCAGCGAGCTCCTCGGAGACATGGTTCGCCCTCCGCTTCAACATCCGGACCTCGTCGCGTTCTTCGACTTCGCGGCGGGTGCGGTCACCGACCTGACGGGCCACGGTCACGTCGGCACGCCGGTTGGCAGTGTCGCGTTCTCGACCCACTGACGCGGATCTCGAGGGGAACCGCCCACCCGCGGGATACGCGGCTATGTCGCATGGGGGCGTACACGGCGTCGGTGACGACTCCGGGCGCCAGCCGCATCCCCGGGGCTTCACGTTCTTCCCGCGCGGCCGAACCTCCTCTGGGTGAAGCCAAAGCAGGAACGCGGCAGTGCAATGCTGGTGACGATGATCGTGATCGCGGCGTTGCTCAGCGGCGCCGCGGTGCTGACGTCGCTGCAGATGGCGTCGACGCGCAGCATGAGCTTGACGAAGTCGAAGAGCTCGGCGCTGTATTGCGCGGAGGCGGGCCTGGCCACGGCGCGCGCGACCGTCGCGGCAAGCTATCCACTGTGGAACGAGGCGCTCGCCGGGGAGGGCGAGCCGAGCTGGCTCCTGGCGATCGATCACGATCTCGACGGCGACTCGGTCGACGACTTCGAGATCCGGCTGCGTGATAACGCAGACGAGGCGGCGGACGACCCGACGCGCGACAATGACCTGACGGTGTTCATCGTGTCGACGTGCACGAACCACCCCGAAACCCCGGTCCAGGTCACCGAGCTCGTTCGCTACAACGGGGGCGGCAACTGCTACCGGTCGCAGTACGGCGGCTGTGGAGGAAACGCCAATGAGAACTGAACTCGGTCTCCTGATCGTTGCGCTGGCCTCGCTCGCGCCGTCCTCGGTCGAGGCGGGCACGTGCATTCCCGGCTTCGACTTCGCGATCTTCGCGAAGAACACGATCCAGATCCAGGGCAACTCCGGCACCGACAGCTGGAACTCGGCGGTCGGCACCTACGCCACGACGAATACGTGTGCCGACGCCGACATCGGCACGAACTCGACAGGCGGCGGCGCCGTGCAGGCCCAGGGCAACTCGACCGTGATCTGCGGTGACGGGGTCTCGGGCGCAGGCAGCAACCCGACGGCGGTGTTCACCGGCAACGGCAACTTCACGGGCAGCAAGGTCGCGCAGTCGACGAACCAGGCGCTGCCGAACATCACCGTGCCGACCCTCGCCAACGGCACGCCGTTCAACCCCGACTACCAGAACACCAACGCGGTGCTCGCAGCGGACAGGACCTATGGCGACCTGAAGTGCAAGAACGGCAGCGTCACGCTGAGCGCCGGGAAGTACAGGGTCAAGACGATCTCGCTCACCTCGAACTGCCAGCTCAAGATCACGTCGGGCCCCGTGGAGGTGTACTTCACCGACAACCTGCAGATGCAGGCCGGCGCCGTCGTCAACTCGACGAACGTCCCCGGCAATCTCGTGTTCTACGGCGGCCCCGCCGCATCCGCGGTGCAGGTCCAGGGCGGCGTTTCGGCGAACTTCGCCATCTACGCCCCGAACGCTTCGTGCCAGCTGCAGGGCAACGTCGCGATGTACGGCGCCCTCGTCTGCAAGGACGTCCAGGTCCAGGGCAACGCCAAGATCCACTATGACATCGCCCTCAAGAACCTCGCCGGCGGCGGCTTCACGTGTCCCGCGACCGAGATCTCCCGCGCGAATCCGATCGTTGCCGAGGTCAGCGGTCAGACCGCGATCGTTCAGGGCACGTTCGAGAACCCGATCACGACCGCGAAGACGATCACTACGACCGCGGATGTCGCGATGTTCGCGTTCCCCTACCTGAAGGGCCACATGCGCGCGCGCGCGGCCGCGAGCGTGACGACGGCGGAGTCGAGCTTCTCGTCGGGAACGGTGCTGTTCGATGCCGGCGCGACCGGCAAGATCCCGACGGCGAACAACGCGGGCTGCAACTCGTATGACGGCACGTGCCGCAACCTGTTCACCGTCACGCAGACCCCGAGCGCGGACGGAACCTCGTTCCACCCCCCGCAGGTGCAGTTCAAGGACAGCAACGCCAGCACGCTCGGCGCGCTGATCGCGCCCGCTGCCACCGTGTCCGGCATCACGGCGACGCACTGGCAGACGATCGTGCGCATGGTGCTCGCCGGCAAGCTCGGCGGCGTCGATCGCTCGACGGTCGCGGTGATCGCGCCGAGCCGGCTCGCGGGGTTGTCGACGCGACCCACGATCGCGTATTTCGGGGCAGCCGACGGCATGCTCCACGCGGTCTGCGCGAGCACCGGCGGCACGACCGAGTCCGACAGCAACATCTGTCCCAGCCTCGGCACGGAGCTGTGGGCGTTCATGCCGCGCGTCCAGCTGCCGCTCGTGCGCCGCAACACCGCGCGGATCGACGGCTCGGTGCGCGTCGTCGACGCGTTCGGCGACTTCAACGCCCCGGTGACCGGCACACGGAGCTTCCGCACGATCCTGACCCTCCAGACCGGCTACGCCGACACGACGCTCGGCGCCCCGGCCGCGGTGTACGCGATCGACGTCACCGATCCGGCGAACCCGATCATCCTGTGGGAGTACACCAAGCCCAGCTCGGCGACAGCGAGCGAGGTCGGCGTCGGCCTGACGATCGCGGCGGGCCCGACGATCGTGAACGGAAAGCCTACGAACCTCGTCATCGCGCAGACCAACAACGGCGGCACGGGCGGCGCCGGCGTCGTGGCGACCGCGCTCGACCTCGAGGCCGGTACACGGGTGTGGCAGTTCGGCTACCTGTACCCGTCGCCGCCGCGGAACGACAGCAGCGCGCTGCCCCTGCCGGCGGCGGGGGTTCCCGGTGGCGCGGTCGGCGTCGACATGACCCGCCTGGGCTACACGACCGACGTCGTGATGGGTGACCTGTTCGGCAACCTGTGGCGTCTCGACGCGGCGACCGGCACGAGCCGCACCGGTACCGGCACGCCGCTGTTCCAGTTCTCGACGAACAAGCACCCGATCGGCATGGTCCCGTCGATCTACTCCGACGGCGCGTTGCTCCACGCGGTGTTCGCGTCCGGTGGCTACGCCGCCCCGACCGCCGCGAGCTGGTCGGCTGGCACGCAGTCGCTGATCGCGATCGACCTCGGCGTCCTGGGCCCGTACCCGATCGCCGAGACCTCGGTCGCACAGCTGGCGGTCAAGCACGACCTCGGTAGCAACCAGGACGCGTTCGCCCAGCTGGTCGTCATCGGCGCGCAGCTGTTCCTGACGACCGACACCTCGGACGTCAACGCGACCGGGTTCGGCACGAGCGGCGCCACCGGCCACCTCGTCACCTACAGCCTCTTGACCGCGAGCGCGACGACCGTGGTCATCCGCGGCGGATCCAGCTCGATCGCCAGCTCGGGCGCGACGCTCTACAGCTCGTCGAGCGACCAGCAGCAGGAGCTCGCGAACGACGCAGAGTCGACGAGCGGCACGACCGTTGACACCGAGTCAGCCGCGAAGCTCGAGCGCAAGCTCTGGCTGAAGTCGGAGTGAGCGCAGGCGGAGCTCGGTGCGATCCACGCCGTGCCCGGACCTAGAGGCTGGTGTGACGGGGCCTGGACTTGAAGCGGAGCCGCTTCCCGAACGTCGCGCGTAGGCGAGAGCGCCAGGCGTCATCGATCTCGAGCGTTCCGCGCGGATACTCGCGCGCCGGATTCATCCGTTGCGCCTGTCGACGTCGGTCGCCCGAGCCGATCCACAGCTCTTCGACGTTCGCCAGGCGCTCCACATTCGAGCTCAAGAGTTGCGCGCCGGCGTTCGTGACGTTGTTCGTGACATCGATGCAACGTAACCGCTCCACGAGAGGTGACTCGAGCAGCGCCGCCAGGAGCGCGTCGCCGTCGTGCTCGGGAAACCGAACCTCGCGGACCGCCGGAAACGCGGCGACCGCTGCGATGACCTTGCGAGCCCAGGGGACACCCCACGCGGCGTGTCGCGGACGCAGGATCAGCGTCTCGAGATCCGGGAACACGCAGCCGTGGAGCTCGACGAGGGAGTCGCAGAGCTCCAGGATCCGGATGCCCGCGAAGGCACCGTGGAAGCGCGAGATCCAGTTGGCCGTACCGAGGCGGCGGCAGGACAGGTCGTCGATCGAGATCGAACGCGCACCGGAGATGAACAGGCTCTCGCGAGGAACGAACGGGCGGATCGCGTCGAGCGCCCAGCGAAAATCAACCTCCGGCATGGTCGGAAGACCCGCGACGAACGACAGCTTCTCCAGCTCGCGGAGCTCCGCATGGGAGAGCAGCGCGATGAGCTGCTCTCTCGACTCCTCGTCGGGTTGCTGCGAGACGCCAAGCTCGAGCTCCGTGGTGTGCCCGGCGCGCGTTCGCTCGTGTCTGATCGTGAGCCGAGGATACGCGGTGCTGTCGCGCGTCGACACGGCGCAAGCATACCGCCTTCGTGCGGCTCACAACGATCAGGGCGCTGCGATCAACGAACCCCGGAACGGTCTCCCTCGATCGGGTACCTCCGTCAGAGATCTGAATGGAACCAGGTGAGGATCACGTGAACGCCATTGATCCTGATCTGTCCAAGGGCGACGGTCCTTGTCACCACTCGCCGGAGACGACTCGAGATCCGAGCTCGCGCGTCGGGCTGGAAGGTTTGGGGGGAACATGCGCGCGCGCTTCATTCTGCAACTCACGACGCTCCTCGCGGTCGCTAGCTGCGGCACCGAGGACAACACATCGACCTCGGCGCAGGCGCTGACCTCGGAGCAGTGCGACTACTTCGATGTCAGCGGGAAGGTGCAGATCTGCCACGCCTCGGGTTCGGTGAACCACCCCTACACGATCCTGAAGGTCAGCGAACACGTCTGCGCCAGCGCGCATGCCGGTCACACCAGCGACTATCTCGCCGTCGACGATCCGACGTGCGGGGGCGGAGGATGCCTTCCTGTGGGCGCACCGTGCGACGCCACGCTGCCATGTTGCGACGGTTCGTCATGCACCGCAGGCACGTGCATCGAAGTCCGGTCGCCCTTCTCCTGCACCTCCGTGTCGTCCATCGTCACCGACACGCCGGGTGGCGCCTACAACTGGATCGGAGCCTGGTTCGGTGTCACGAGCGGCAACGCCGGTGAACGCTTCGGCTATCTTCTCTCCTACGACGAGCCGTCCGGGGCGGTGGGGCAGGGCTACGCGGAGGAAACCTCCAGTCCCGCTCCCGGCATCCTGGCGCTCGGACCGAGCAATGGGGGAGGCATCCCCGAACAGATCCTCACCGTCACCACCGACAGCGGTTCGCTCGCCGTCTTCATGCCGAGCCTGAGTACGAACGACTGCGTCCGAACCCGGCTGTACGTGGCTGCCGATGGTTCGACCTACCACTCCAGGGCTGACCACGACTACACGTACTCTCCGGACAGGGAGAACCTCTTCAACGAGACGTGCTTCGACCACGGTGTCGTGGGGCCCAATCTGACACCCGAGGAAGCCCTCGTCCCGCAGCATCTCGCGCGCGCAGCCGGGCCGCTGCCACCACCACCGCCGCCGTCGCCGGTCGTCCTCACGGTCGCGCGTGCGGGGAACGGGATGGGTCGCGTCAGCTCCACTCCATTCGGGATCCACTGTGGTCCTGACTGCTCCGAATCGTACGCCCCGGGCACCGTGGTCACCCTCACCGCGTCAGCGGTGGCCAAGTCGCAGTTCGTCGGTTGGTCCGGTGGCGGATGCTCTGGCACCGGGACGTGCACGGTCACGCTGACCGCAGCGACCGCCGTGACCGCCACGTTCGCGACGAGTTGCGCCCAGAGCTGGGATCTCGCCTCGGACTTCCGGATCTCCCCCGACCAGGAGAATCCGAGCCGCGATCGGTTCGGAAACCTGGCCGTCTGGCACTACCTCGACAGCGCCAGCCTGGCGCGCGATCCGGCGACCTACACACCACTCAGCAGCTTCACCACGCAGTTCTTCGCCATCAACGGATTGGAGGGGTGGCTCGACCCCACGGCGCCCTCGGACACGCTCCACGTGATCTCCAACGCGACCGGTAGCTTCCAGTTCCCGTACGACCAGGTCGACTGGCCAGACGGGGCGATCGAGCTGCACCCTTCGTATGATCGACTGGTGATCGTTGGGTGGCGCAGCCCGATCACGGGGCCGATCTCCGTGGCTGGCGGCGTGACCGACGCGAATGCGTCCTGCGGCAACGGGATCGCCTGGTTCGTCACGCATGACGGAACCGATCTCGCGGGTGGCGTCATCGACAACGGAGGCGCACAGAGCTTTGCCGGCGGCGCTCTCGATCTCGCGGTCACCGCCGGTGACTTCGTGTACATCGTCCTCGATCCGCGCGACGGCGATTATGCCTGCGACTCCACCCGCGTCGACCTGACCATCAGCGCATGCAACTAGAGCCACGCCGGATCGAGGGTTTCCAGGTCGCGGTCAGCGCAGGTGATAGCCGAGCCCGATCGAGCCCGCGACTCCGCCGGGACTCGCCAGCACGACCGAGCCGTCGACGACGACCGTGATCGCGTGACCTCGAGCGATCCGCACGATGTCGACATCGAACCGAACACCTCCCCACGCACCCTTCTTGAGCTCTGGTGCGCCGGCGCCATTGTAGTACGCGACCGCGGCCCCCAGCCCGAGGCTCGCCGAGACCCGCGAGCCCCAGTGCGACACGATCGCCGGGCCGACGAGGAACTGGTGCGCGCGCTCGTCGTAGGCGATCGACTCGAACGGATCGGCGACATCCTCGCGCACGTAGTCCCAGCTGAGCTGCAGGTGAAGCACGCCGCGACCGATCCGGACCGAGGCTCCGGGCCCACGTCCGTCGAGCGCGTCGTCGTCGGCGAAGATGTTCCCGATCGACCGGACGTGGACCTCGGCGGTGAGCTCGACCGGGAACCGCGCTGCGGACGCGGCGAGGGGCGCCGATCCGGGCGCCGCCACTTCGGCAGCAGCTGGATGCGCGGCGAGCGCGACCACGACGAGGGTGTCTACGAGCCTTGCCACCGCCACACGATGACACGGCCCCCGCGCCCACCGTGAAGCGTCGACCCGAGATGGGCGAGACCCTGAGACCTCGCGAGCTTGCGAGATCGTGCACATCGATGCCGGCGGAGGCTGTACCTTGGAGGGGATGCGGCTGCCCTCGATCCTGATGGTGCTGGTCGCGGCCGGGTGCGGGTTCCAGGCCAGCAGCGCGTCGTCAGACGATGCAGGAGCCCGCGACGCGCAGGTCGACAGCGGCGCCCCGCCGATCGACGCGCCGACGATCAACCCCGATGCGGTGACCGCACAGGACTCCGACGGCGACGGGGTGACGAACCCATCCGACAACTGCCCGCTCGTGGTCAACCCACAGCAGTACGACGAGGACGCCGATGGCGTCGGCGATGCGTGCGACAACTGCCCGCACGTCGCCAATCCGACCCAGGCGAATGCCGGCGAGACCGGTGCGGGCCAGACCGCGGACGAGGTCGGGGACGTCTGCGATCCCCGCCCCACGCAGAGCGGCGACCACATCGTGATGTTCCTCGGGTTCAACTCCGCGAACGACATCGCGGGATGGACCACCGCCGGGACCAACGCCAGCTTTGCAGTGGTCGGCGGCCAGCTCGTCCAGCAGGGCGACTCCGACCTCGCGCTGCTCTGGAAGAACGGCCTCAACGTCGCCGACGCGTGGATCCAGACCTCGATCACCTACACCGCGGTGAACACCGCACGGCAGTTCCTCGGCGGTGCGGTGTTCACCAGGTTCGAGCGCTCGACCACTTTCGGCACGGGGGCCGGCTGCGGCGAGATGGCGGACGATCTGTACAACAACGGGACCAGCTACGCCGCCACACTCCGGTTCAACGGCGCGGGGTTCACGAACAATCCCTCGGCCACCAGCGTCACCATCAACAACGGCCACGCGACCACGTACAAGATCCACGGCGTCGGCATGAACAACTACGAATGCACCGTCGGCACGACGCTGTTCACCCACAACATGGGCAACTTCGCGGGCACCGGGATCAGCTTCGCCACGTACAGCGCGACCGTGGGCTTCTCGTATCTCGTCGTGATCGACTGAACGCCAGCGTCAGAAACGAACCGCGTCAGCGCGCCGCACGACTATGTTGTCCGCTACCATCGCGTCCATGAGGCACGTGTTGCTGTCCTGCGCTCTGTTCGCCTGTGGGTCAGTCAAGTCGGCGCCCGATGCGGCGGTCGATGGCTCGGGCACCATCGATGCACCGATGATCGATGCACTCACGATCGATGCGCCGCCCGATGCCTGTGTTCCAACGCCGGTGTTCCTCGGCGGCATGGATCCGGTGGCTCAGGGCTGGACCGTCAACAAGTCGGGCGCGGCCACGATCTCCACCGCCGGGCCGTCGATCACGTCGCTGGTTACCACCACGACGGGCACCTCTGGCGCTTACCAGCTCCTGAGCAAGGCCGGCCTCGTCACCCCGGGCCAGCCGTTCGACATCGAGCTCAACATGCAGGTGAACGCGGTGAACCCCCACAACTCCTTCGACGGAGCCGCCGTCCTCATGGCCCGCTACTCGGGCGGCTTTGGCGACGGCACCGACCGCGCGCAGATGCTCTATGTCGATGGCGATCGTCTCGGATGGACGGACGACACCGCCAGCTTCCTCAGCAACAGCCTCGACGGCGCGTTTCACACGTATCGCCTGAAAGTCGACAGTGGTGGGAACGCGACCGTCTATCGCGACGGGATCTCGGTCCTCACGCGGGTGGGCTACGTGACCAACGGAACGCTCGCCTTCGGCGATCAGACCAACGACGCCAACATCGAGTCCAGCCTCTACATCCGCTCGTTGACGCTGCGCTGTCCCTGATTGCGCACGAGCGGATCAGGTTGGTGCGGTCAGTTCCGCGGGTTCCAGGGGATCGGCGATCCACGACCCCGTGGTCTCGCGCTACGGCGCCACGCTGTCCCACTGCGCGCTCGGATCGAGCATCTCCGAGAGCCAATCCGAGAGGTGCTTGCCGGTGCCGTCGGGCCGCGGCGAGATCTTTCCGGGCTCGAACAGCAGCCAGACGTGCTGGCCGCTGTCCTTCGTGTACACGCGGAAGTTCGAGTGATTCGCGAGCGTCTGATCGCGAAGCTCGGTGATCCCCGCGGCGAAATCGGTCTCGGGCATCGGATTGCCGGCCGCTCCGGCCACGCAGTCGGGATAGCCATACCCGAAGAAGCTACGGACCACACCATCGCGATTGGCGGTGACGAGCCCGAACCGGCGGTCGGGATATGCGTCGGCAAGATAGCCGAGTGCGTTCGCGAGCCCGCCGCCGTCGGGTTGCGTGCACGTCGTGCAGCCCGCGGGCAGCGCAGCGTCGAGATTCCACGTCGTACGGAACAACTTCTGGAGGCACGGCGTCAGATAGTTGTCGCCGAGCGGCGGGCCGGAATCGTCGAGGAGCAACACCGGCGTGGTGCCGAACGCGACCTGGGTGCGGTCGTAGTTGAGGAGCGCACCGAAACCGCCGGCCGACGAGCCGGTGAGCACCACGCGCTTGACCTGCTGCGACTGCGGAACGATCAGATCGAGATCGTGACCGACGTTGGCGTAGCCGACGAACGCGCGATTGCCCATGCCCGTCGGGTTCGAGCCAGCGTGGACGTCGCCGGTGCAATACGGGACGAACACGAACGTGGCGTCGCGCAGCGGGTTGGCATCATCGATGCGATCGAAGATCCCGATGTTGTAAGGGGTGATCTCCGAGTCGAAGGTGTCCGGGCCCCAGCCGCTCGGGTGTGCGACGTGGGAACACGTCGAGCTGTTGAAGCACGCCCCTCCACCCTCGAGATAGATCACGAGGTCGCCGCTGGTGCCGAGGTTGACGCCGATCCCGGTCGGTGAGCCGTTCATGCAGCGTGCGCCGTCGACCGGCACATAGACCCATTGGTGCGGTGTGGTGCCGAGCGTCGGCGGTCCGCCGCCATCTTGGTTGTCCGCGCATGCCGCGACGAAGATCAGTACCAACCCGACGAGTCGCTTCATGCGCAGATTATATCGCGCGGAGCGCGCGCCAGGCGCATCGGAGACCGTCGCGCCCGACAGAGATGGTCGCGGCCAGTGGAAGCTACTGATAGAGAAAGATCATCTCCACGCGGTTGTTCTGGTCGCGCCCCTTCGCCGTGCGATTGTCTCCAATCGGCTGAGCGCTGCCAACGCCGCTCACGATGAAGCGCTTCGCATCGACCGCGCGCGTGACGAGGGCGTTGTAGACCGCCTGAGCCCGTGCGTTCGAGATGACGAGGTTCGCGTCCGCACGGCCCTTGTTGTCGGTGTAACCGACGATCTGGACGGGGTACGTCGGATACTTGATCAGCAACGCGGCCACGCCGTCGAGTACTGACTCCTTGCCCGTGGTGATCTGGGTCGCCTTTGGCTTGAAGGCACCGCCATACGTCAGGATCAGGCGCGTCAGGTCTCCCTGCTTGTCGAGCCTCACCGTGATCCCGGAGATCCCTACAGCTTCACGGCCGAGCGCCTCATCGCGAGCCTTGCGATCTTTGGATTCGCTCGCCTTCATGTACTCGGGGCGCGCCGTGGCGATTGCCTGGTCCGCCTTCTGCCTGGCCAGCTCGGCACTCGTCGCGGCGGCCGACACGTTGCCACCGTCGAGCTCGGTCCTGGCGCGGGCGAGCGAGTCGACGGCCGCCTGGTACTCCGCCTTCGCATAGGTCTTGGCGTCCACCGTATCGGCTGTCTTGAGCGCGAGCTCGGCGCTGGAGATCTTGGCCTGGGTGTCTCCTCGTTGCTGTTGCTGCGCGAGCTCGGCAGCGAGCTTCTGCTTTTCCTTCTCCGCGTTGAGCTTGGCGACTTCGGCGCTGGACGTGGCCTTGGAGAGCTTCTCGAGGAGCGCGATCTGT
>Ga0316603_10000156_pt1 | contig 42854 bp, 56 predicted proteins | sample OWC_soil_day10_n_FD_207649 | JGI IMG/M metagenome (GOLD analysis project Ga0316603, IMG submission 207649) | Wetland soil microbial communities from Old Woman Creek delta, Ohio, United States - OWC_soil_day10_noCT | ecosystem: Environmental > Terrestrial > Soil > Wetlands | place: USA: Ohio... | reverse complement strand
TTTCCGCAAAATTACAAAAAATAATCAGTAGCATGAAACAACAGACTGTTGCGTTAATTATTTTATACAGATGATAAACAAATAATATGTTTAAGAGTTTATCTGTCAAAATCAGATTTTTTCCGAATAAGGGGGTAAAAACGAGATGCGACGAAAACAAAACGAAAGAAAACACGTAAATTATTGAAAAACATATATATATATAATATAAGAAGCCGTAAACGCCAAAAACGAAATGTTACATTGCATTACATTGGTGTGACATTCGGAGTGAAATTTGAACGGTTTGCATGGGGGGATGTGACACCAGGGGATATTAGGGCTTAAATGTAACATATAAGGACGTAATAAGTGTAAATAACGCCACCGTAACGCTGATAATGCGATATGGCGGCGTTTCTGTTTAATTGTCTGAACGGTATGCAAACGGTGTATAAACGGTGCTAAAACAGCCCTCAAAAGGACAAAACAACCAGGAGGAATGAATGGCAAAAAATGTGATTAAGGGATAGGCTTAGAGATAGATTAAGGGATAGTCTATTTTTGTGTAAAAAACAGAAGTTTAGGGATAGTTTTTAACTAAAAAACGGTGTTGTAAATGGTATGAAACAGACCAAAAAACACAGAAAAAAGGCACAAAAAACGGTGTAAAAGGATAGAAACTACCACAAATAATATCAATCAAAACAAAAATAAAAGTTCGTAATATGCATATAATTAGCAATATAGACTTATATTTGGGTCAAAATAACCCAAAAAACGTGTGTGTGATGGCTAAAACGATAATTATAATGTATAAAATTGTTGATGAGAACAACAATGATATTACACCTAAAAACGCGGCTAATGAAATAAGCGCAACTCTTGGTGTAAATGAAATAACGAAAGAAGATTGTGTGGGTATAACGATGAGCCTGACGTCTATTTTTCGTCGTATAGGAGATAATTCTTTAATTCGGCATCTATTTCCCCGGAATCCTCATAAAGTTCCAATGGAACTATGCAATAATGATCCCGATAGATTTTCTTACTTTGTTCAAGAGTATTGGGTTGGTCGCAGTGAAGAAGAAAAAACAGATCAGATTTTATGAAGGTATAGTTCTATTTATGTTTTATGCGATATAAATTATTATAAAGTTTTTGGAGTCTTGTGTCGCTTAGTTCTTTTAATGAAGTAATAGGTTTCTTTGGCATTAATACTCTATTGGCAAATTCGTGAATATCAATTCTTAATTGGTTTGCCCTTGCATTTAAGGACTTATACATGTCTTTTCGGTACTGCTCAGTATCGACTTTCTTTAATTCTGGACGGTAAATAGCAATCTGCTTATCAAGCCATTTAATAGCCTCCTCGTACTTTTCCCTTGGGAGTAACTTATAACTTGTGATATGATATTTTTCGTACAGAGCGTTATACGCCTGTGCGAATGAATATCTACTTTCTTTTGATCTTGACTCTGCTATCTTTTGAATTCTATCTTTAACCTCTTTAGCTTGCGCATCTGTAATGTGCTCATCAGGACTGTGGATTACTTGTATTTTTTTTACAACCTTTTCCGTTTTAATGAAATCGCCTGCAACTTGGATATTGTTACTACCAGTAATGTTTTGGTTTATTTTAGCCATGATTTGATAACTAATGGTTTGATAATATGGTTAATAGTTTATTTATTTGAGCATCTTTTTCAGACAATAATCTATGTAGTTCTTTTATTTCAGCCTGTAAAAAATCGGGTGAATTATTAATGTTGCTATTTACCCCAGCCTGCACGTTTTTATCGCCTACTATAGATTGATTGGTTATTTTTTCATTAGATTTTATCATCTCTCCATTGCCTGTTAAAAGCCAATCCGGGGAAATATCTGGAAAATATTCTATTATTTTCAAATACTTATCTGTCCCGATAGAGCCTTTTTTGTCTAAATATCCCATTGAAAGCCCCAAATCTTTACAGAATTTATAAGGTGTAATTTCCTTATAATTAAGATATTGTTTAATTCTTTCTTGAATACTCATAAAATATTTGAAAATAAGTTTATATTATTGTTGTATGATTGAAAATAAGATAATATATTTGCAACATCTTTCTAAATGAAAACAGGCGATAAAGGTACTAATTTTTTTAATACACAAATGACATGGGAGAAATTTTAATTAAACACGGAAAAACGCGGGCTGAAATAGCCAAAGCGTTTGGGGTGAGCGCTGTAACGGTGCGGAGCGCGCTGAAAGGTCGCACTCAGAGCGATCTTGCCCGGAAAATACGGGAACTTGCCCGGAAAAAGGGCGGCGTGGAGATTTGAAACTACGAATTGAGCGAATTAAGACGAATTAAATACACGGAAAATGAATGAATTAAAAGTGATTACACACCCGGAATTTGGAAAGATCCGGACGGAGATGGTAAAAAATGAGCCCTGGTTTGTGGGTAAAGATGTTTGCAGATCTTTTGGAGACAATCAGCACAAGCGAACATTGAGCAACCTGGACGAAGATGAAAAGGGGGTGGCACATATTGACACCCCTGGTGGAAAACAATATGTTACGGTCATAAATGAGAGCGGATTTTATCATTTGCTATTCATGTACCAACCACAAAAAGGTACTAATAAAGAAATAGCAGACGAGCGCGTTGCATTTCTCCGTAAATTCCGCAAGTGGGTGACGGGCGAGGTGTTGCCGAGCATCCGGCGGACGGGCAAATATATGCCGGAGACGGCACAAACAACGCGCCGTTTGGCTGCGGATGAACTGCCTGATTTATTAATGACAGTAAATACGATGTTGAGGTACGGCGATAAAGTGCGAGTAGCTCGTGATCTTGGTGTTAACGTTCAGAATGTATATAAGGTGCTTCTTGGACAAATGCGAAGCGCAAAGATATTGGATGCTTTATATGAATGCGCCCTTGAAAACCGGAGAAATCCGAAAGATATATACGGAAACGCCGGAAGCGCTTTGGAAAAACTTATAAACGGATAATGGTAACAAAATATTTAACTAAACACGAACTCCCAAGATTTTTACCTCACGGGTGGAAAACCGAGGTAGCAAAGGCACTTGGGATACATCCGATAACGGTAAAAAGGAATATTCGGATTGGTTACGGTAAAACATTTGAAAAAATTGTTAAAACGGCTACTGCAAAGTATGGTGTATCATCTAACAACAATACCAATGAATAAAATAAAAATCACCCTTATCTGGACAGGCTATCTATTGGCCTTAGGTTTTTTCGTTGCATGGTTCTTTTTGGACGCGCTGCACCTATTATTCTTTGCGGTTGCGTCTGCACTGCTTGCTAAATCTCTCGAAACAGACAAGTTGAGAAAGGAGATTTTGAAATGAATAAGCAAAACAGGAAAGAGCTCGAAAGGGCAATATATCTCATCAGCGAAGGGATGGAAATAATTACATCCATAAAAGAAGCTGAGGAGGAGAAATACGATAACCTCCCGGAAGGGATACAGGAATCGGAACGCGGGGAACAGTTCCAGGAAAACATCGATGAACTTGATACTGCCGCGTCAGACCTCGAAAGTACCATTGAGACCATTGAAAACGTAATAAACAGATAGCCATGAGCAAGGAAAGTAAACAAAGTGTATTTATGCAGATGCATAATGGGATCAGAACCGGTGAAGGTTCTTTCAATGTAGGGTTGAGAGACCTGTTTTATTTAGCTGATAACGCAAACAAGCGCAAACTTGTAAGCGCATTCCCGGAGTTCTTCGGAGATGAAGTTCCCGAGTTTGGCATTTATAAACAAGCCTAAACGGTTCAAGCGGGGTTCGATTCCCCGCATAGGAGCAAGATAAAATAATATGGACTGGTATAACAAAGTACTTACGGTAACATTAAGCGAGCTGACAAAGCCTAACCCAGAAGCTAAGGGAGAAGCCGTCGGACTCACTGTAATGAGTGTCCCAAATTATAAATGGCACGTTCAAGAAAAGAAAATAAATGTAGTTCGCCCGGGTAAGGGGCTGGGAAATCCTGCCCTGATTGAGTACGAGAGTTTACCATCGCGATTTAAAGACCGGTTCAAACTGATATGGGGCGACCCTTACACATTAGTAGAAGAAAGTATGATGAAAGATGAAATTGTGACAGACAGCAAGGCGAAACGGTTTTACGCTACGCACGAGCTACCAGACGGGAGCACCATCCCTGATGAATTTCAGGATGAATATGTTCAAAACGCCTCTGTTCTCAATCTGCTGATAGAAATGCTCAACCACCGGAAGGCGATGCGCAAGGCTATGCAAAACGGATCAACAGGTGTGTGGGAAACTCTATATGCAACCGTAGACAAACTTCGCAAAAACCCCGGTCACACACTTCCACGCAGCCGCGCCCGTCTGAGAGACAAAATAAATGACTACAAAAAGAACGGGTATGCCTGCCTGATTAGCGGCAAGCTTGGCAATAAAAATACTGTGAAGATAACCGAAGAGGGCGGAACATATCTTGTAATGCAAAAAAGGCGCCGCATTCCGGTAATGTCCGACTCGCAGATCATGACAGAGTATAATCGGGTAGCCGAGGGTTTCGGCTGGAAAAAGCTGGAGAGTGTAGCCTCCGTAACCAATTACCTGAATGAACCCGAAGTTGTACAACGCTGGTATGATGCTGTGTACGGAGAACTGAAAGCCTATCAGAAATTCGGTTATAAATTCCGGACCTCATTGCCGGAATTCAGGGATGCCCTGTGGTATGGCGACGGTACCAAACTCAACCTTTATTACAAAGCCTACGAAGAGGGCCGGTTAGTGGTAAAGACAACGCAGGTATATGAAGTGATGGACGCTTACAGTGAAATGCTGCTCGGTTATCATATCTCAGACACAGAAAATTACACAGCACAATACAACGCCTACCGCATGGCCGTAGAAACTGCTCAGGCCCGTCCATTTGAAATAGTAGTGGATAACCAGGGAGGACACAAGAAGCTTGACAATACCGGATTTATGGCACGAATTGCCAGGATGCAGCGCAACACCGCCCCTTATCGCGGATCATCCAAGAGTATAGAGGCTGTATTCGGAAGATTTCAACAACAGATACTACACCAGGACTGGCGATTTACAGGGCAAAATATCACCTCAAAATCAGAAAAGAGCCGACAGAACATGGAACTTATTGCCGCCAACAAGGAAAATCTGTACACACTTCAAGAACTCAAAGAGGCCTATGTAATCGCCCGTGACGAATGGAACGGAAAAAAACACCCAGCCACCGGCATAGCCCGAAGAGACATGTATTTTGCAAGCAGTAACCCGATAGATCAGACGCTGGACCAACTCGACATGATAGAAATGTTCTGGCTGGTAACGAGAAAACCGTCCACTTTCACAGCTTCCGGCATAGAGATAGACATCGACAAGAAGACATACGCCTACGACGTGTATGGTACCGACGGGTTGCCGGATCTGCAATTCCGGAAAAAGAATATAGGTAGGAAATTTTATACCCAGTATGATCCGAACGATATGACTCGCGTACGCCTGTACGAAGAAACGGCATCCGGCAAGCGATATGTAGCCGAGGCACTTCCATATTACCAGGTCAAGCGGGCCATGCAAGACGCCACACACGACAGTAGTTCCTTCATCCGGCGGGTGATGAATATAGAAGAGCAGCTCCGCGTTGATACCTATCTGGACAACATAGATACAGAACACGCCCACGGCGTAGCTCTTGAGCAATTCGGACTTAACCGGCCAACACCCAAGGGAGTATCTAAAAAATCCATTGAAGAGATTGCAGTAACGAGAAAACCGACGGAACGAAAGTTGATCCGGAAGGAAGCCGAAACGGTGGATATCGGGCTGATGGAAAAAGAACAGAGCAACATGACCTACGATGAAATTTCGCAATACGACAAACTATAATAAAATAACTGTATGAATCTAAGTATCGAGAAAAAAGAAGAAATTAAGCAGCTGCTTATGAAGTACTGCAATCAGTACGCAAGTCGCAATATAGCGGCTGAAAGTCTAAGGAATGTCAGTCCGTCGACCATATCGTCGATATTAAACGACCGTTGGGAGAATATCTCCGATCTGATGTGGAAGTCGATCCGTATGCAGGTAAGCCCCAGCGTTGGAACAGACTGGGAAATAGTGGAGACGCCCACCTTTAAGGATGTATGTTTTGTGATTAACGAGGCCCAGAAAGAAAAATCGACTATCTGGCTCACCGCCCCTGCCGGATCGGGAAAAACCGTTGCAGCCGAGTACTACAAATCGCAGCGTAAAAATGTGATCTATATGCTTTGCGACGAGGATATGAAGAAATCCAGTTTCGCCATCGACCTGGCGAGAGCAGCAGGCTACCGCATCAACACCCAAAAATCAGCACGCGAAAAGATCATGTGTGTGATAGACTTCATCTCAGAGATGGATAATCCGGTACTTGTTTTTGACGAGGGCGACAAATTAAGCGACAATATTCTTTATTACTTCATAACCATTTACAACCACCTTAAAAATAAGGCCGGCATTGTTTTCCTTTCGACAAACTACATGCAGAAACGCATGGAAAACGGGATCAACAGGAACTGGAAAGGATATCAGGAACTACACAGCCGTATAGGCCGCCGATTTTACGAAGCCGAAAGGACGAGCGCTAACGATGTGTATGCCATCTGCATGGCTAACGGCGTAACCGACAAGAAGGCCATTGATGACGTATTGAAAGACGCTGAAAAATGCGATTATGACCTGAGGCGGGTAGATAAAAAAGTGAGAGCTGTGCGGAACAAGATGCAAATAGCCTGCAACTGATATTTGAACACTATTTAAACACTATTTGAATGGCACGCGCATACTCCCCCTCCGAGATATTAAAGATGAAAAAGAAATCATTCGCTTTTGAAGGCGAATGGTACGACGCCTTCGGGACGCCCGAACGGCTCGGCATCTGGTTTATCTGGGGTAACTCGGGCAACGGCAAGACAAGTTTCACGATGCAGCTCTGCCGGGAGCTGAGCCGTTTTGGCAAGGTGGCATATAATGCCCTGGAAGAGGCACAGAGCAAGACCGTGCAGGATGCCATTATCCGGTTTGAGATGGACGATCTTGACGGGCGGTTGCAGTTCCTCTGCGAGTCGCTTGACGAGCTCACCGAACGCCTGGCAAAGAAAAAAAGCCCCGACTTCGTAATTGTGGACAGTTTTCAGTACACCCAGCTGACCTACAAGCAATACATTGCCTTTAAGGAAGCCAATCACAAGAAGCTTATCATATTCATCAGCCATGCCGACGGAAAAAAGCCAGCCGGGCGATCGGCTGTAAGCGTGATGTATGACTCGGCCCTAAAGATATGGGTTGAAGGTTACCGGGCATTTTCGAAGGGGCGGTATATCGGGGAAAAAGGGGAACTGGATATTTGGAAAAAGGGGGCGCTGAAGTATTGGGGGGAGAAGAATGATAAATTATAAATGATGAATTATGAATTTTTGCATAGGATCACTAAACCATCTAAATACAAAATTATGAATTACTCAGAATTTTATTCGCTGCTGTCCAAGTTGCCTGGGGCTACGGATGGACTAAAGGAAGAATTGGTGCTTCAATTCACCAATGGCAGGACGGAATCGCTCAGGGAGATGAGCGAAAAGGAATTTGACTGTATGATTGCTTCCATGAAGAAAACTACCGGTATGAGTGACGCCGTATTTACGGCTGAAATTAAGCGCCGCAGGAGCGCGGTATTGAAACGCATGCAAAAAATTGGCATTGATACTACGGTTTGGGCTAATGTGGATCACTTCTGCTTATCTCCCAAGATAGCAGGGAAACGGTTTGCAAAATTAACGCTGGAGGAACTGGCGGATCTTATCCCCAAACTTGAAAAAATAATGCGGAAAGGGGAACATACACAGATACCGGGGGATTTGCTTAATGTGAGCCAGATGAGCTGGAATTGAAAACAGTTACAAGTTACGAGTTACAAGTTACAAGTTACAAGTTAAATACGAATTACACGAATTATGAAAATTACCATTGAATCCACATCGAAAATTGTAATGCTGAAGCCGGACGTTCTGGCAGACGGCATACCTGCCCGCGTATGGGAAGGAGAAACTGAAAGCGGTATTAAAGTTCACTGCTTCATAACACGAATAGCCACAATCGCGAACTGTCCACGAATTGATGAGTTTGAAAAAGATCTTATTCCACAAAAGGAGCCTTCACCGGAAGTTGAGGCATATTCTAACAGACTGGTATTATAAATATTATGGCAAAATACGAACTTGGAGATACCGTAAAAATAAACGGGGAAGACTACAAGATTGTACCTCCCAGAAATTTGAATAATGCATGCGACGGTTGCAGCTTCAGAGTAAATGAAGCCCCTCCGAAAGGGCACTGTGAGGCAAGTGAAAAAATACCATGCATCAGACCCAGCCGGATATATGTGAAGGTAACACCGGAATACAGAGTAAGAGAAAAGAATAAATTCAAGAATTTTATAAAATACATAATTAAAAATTAAAGATGGCAACACAAAATCTAAAAGAGCAAGTGTGGGTAGATGAAAACGGCACTTCGATACCTACCAACAGACTAACCAAAGCTGAAAAATTGCAAGAGCGAAAATCAGCTGTATTATTAAAATCGGCAATAGCCGTAAACAAATCCCTGGTGGGATTTAAAGAGCAGATTAAGGAGATCTGCGAGGAGGTTGAAGATGCTGTACTGAATGAAAACGGTGCGAAACGGTCGGAAGACTACAAGGGTACTTATACCTGGTTCAATTTCGACCGATCCATTAAGGTGGAACGTAAGGTGTCCGAGCCGATGGCTTTCGACGATCTGATTATTACTGCAGCAAAACAGAAGCTCGACGAGTTCCTCGGTCTGACCATATCGAGCAAACATGAGTTCGTAAGCGAAATGATCAACTCCGCTTTCGAAACAACTAAAGGCAAGCTGGATCCGAAAAAAGTAATGCCGCTATTACGCTATGAAAGCAAGGTAAATCACCCGCTTTTCACCGAAGCATGCCGGCTGATCAACAAGGCACAGCGACGCCCGGACAGCAAAACATATTACCGCGTATGGGCGAAAAACGATGACGGTAGGTTTGAAGCTGTGGAGTTGAATTTTTCGAATATATAACCCCATTACCCCCCCTTAAAAAGGGGGGACAAGAAAAATAGATAAAATAGTAACTAATATCAACTAAAACAAATAATTATGCACAATTGGTTTAACGTAGCAATTAAGTACGAGCGCACCGGAGAAGGCGGTTGTCTCGTAAAGGTTTCGGAAAATTACCTGGTGGACGCTTTGTCGTTTACCGAAGCCGAAGAAAGAATTAACGAGGAGATACGCCCGTTCATCAGCGGCGAGTTTGAGGTGACAAAAGTTACCAGGGCAAAGATCAACGAGCTATTCACCAACGAGAACGGCGACCGCTGGTATCGGGCAAAAGTAAATTTCATTAGTCTGGACGAGGAAAAGGGAGTTGAAAAAAGAATTGCCACAACCATGTTCGCTCAGGCATCAACCCTGAAAGAAGCTGTGGACGTGATTGAAAAAGGGATGAAAGGCACACTTGCCGACTATGTAATCGTATCGGTTACGGAGACTAATATCATGGATATATTCATGTATGCTCACGAACAGACTAAAAATTAAAGATACTTTTTTCATAATTTGATTTATTATCACGTCTGACCGGTCCGGGAGGATAGGAAAGACACCAACTCCAACCTGGTACGGGGAGTTGGAACAAAACCCAACAATAGAGAAGCGATATTTGAAAAACACGTTATGAATAAGAAATATGAATTTACTCCGGAAATGGTGGAAGAACTTAAGGCTATTTATCCATACACGAATAGTCAGGAACTCGCCAGTCATTTCAATTGTAGTTACAGCTCGATTTGCTATCATGCACAGAAGCATGGTCTGAAAAAGGATATTGAGTGGGTGAAGGAAACATCAAGGAGACATATGCTTAATGAAGATCATCCGGGTCGGAAGCACTGGATAAAGAAAGGCAATATACCTGTAAACAAGGGCAAGAGGCAGGATGAATATATGAGTGAGCAATCAATTGAAAAAACTAAGGCAACCCGCTTCACGAAATGTCATATTCCGGTAAATCATAAACCGGTAGGATATGAAAGAGTTGATACTGATGGATATATTTATGTAAAAATAGCTGAACCGAATGTATTTAAGTTAAAGCACCGGGTTGTGTGGGAGCGTCATAACGGAGAAATTGAGAAAGGTTATAACATACAGTTCCGGGACGGGAACAGACAGAATTGCAGTATTGATAACCTTTATATAATTAGCCGAAAGGAACAGATGAAGAATGAAAATTGCATTCACGCCAGATATTCAGGTGACTTGAAAAAATCGATATACACATTGAAAAGTCTAAATATTCAAATTAAAAAACATGAAAAAAGTAACAGGAATTGACGCACTTAACGTGCACCTTTTTGAAGCCATCGAGGGCTTAAAGAATAATAACGATCCTAAAGCCTCAAAATGTGAGAAAATGGACATTGAAACAGCTAAAACGATAGCTGATCTCGGAAAAGTAATCATCGACGGGTATAAGGTAAAGGCCCAGGTTCTGAGTGTATATTCAAGAGCTGACAGCCCAAAAGAATTTCAGAAGGCGGCTGTAAATGCAGGGTTTATTGAGGACGTGAAAGAGCTTCCGGAGTAATGCAATTAATACAACAGTATATGAAAACACTAACATTACAGGAATTGGAACAGCTCGAGAAGGAGCTTGAAAGAGCGGATTATTTGCGGTCGTCGTTGTGTGACCCAAAGGGGTATTACCCGAAGGGGCAGTATAAGTTCTGGGTTAAGCCGCTTGTTATGGACAGAACCCATAGCGGTAAAGCTTATTATCCGTGCGCGGCATACGTGGAGACACGGACAAGCGGGACAACTGCTTCGGTTAATTTTTGTTGCCGTATAAATGACGGGGTGAAAATTACTGATTATGAGATGGAGTTTGATAAACTTCCGGACTTTGAAAAGAAATGCGTGCAACTGTATTACGAAAAGAAAGACTAAATAACTATCAATTTATGAACAGAAAAAAACCAGAACATATACATATGTTCGAGGGAAACGGAAGCCCTTTAGTTTGTGTAAGGCAAGAAAGAAATGCACCGTGTTCGTGCGGGAGTGGTAAAAAGGCCAAAAAATGTTGTGGAGTTGCTCCACGGTATTTTAAAACAAAGCCTGATCCGGTGAAAGAACCAGCTAACCCGAATATAACTGAAAACGAGGGTTAACCCCTCTGACCACCCTTAAAAAGGGGGGATAAGATATGGAAAGCGCAAAAATTGAATTGAAATGTTTTGACGGCTGCCAGTTTCCGGCTTGGTGGCGATACAAAGGCGAGAACCACAGCCGGGTGACTGACGAAAATGAAAACGAAGTCATTACGGCTTACGGGCTTGTTTTCGATGATGTCCGGAAAGCGATAACCGTCCGTGTTTGCTACATAATAGGAAGTGAGCGGCTGGTGATCGTTGAGCGCAACGCGGCAGGAAAATACAAGACTGTGTGCAACTTCAGAAGTGACATGAAGGACACTCTAAATGAATTTATACGTGAAAATTACAAATGATATGAACGAAAAATATTTACACAGACAAATATACCCGCTGCCATTCGAGCAGATTAGCAAGCTTAGCTCGTTTGATCAGATCCTTGGACGGCAAAAAAGCGATTACACGGAAGAGGAGCGCAAAGCGCGCTGGGAGAAAGCAATGTCGTTCACGGGTGGTGATCAGGTGAGAAATATATATGAGAATGTATCAGAGTGCGAAGGCTGTTTACACAAAGATGGAGGATGGTGCAATTATGAATCGTTACCATGTGGTGTTACTCCAATTTTAACTTATATATATGGATTTTTGGGAATGTCGTGTCAAGGTGTCGGGCATGAACTAATTGAAGGCAGTCAGATGCAAATTGAGTTTAACGCTTCGGACTTGCCGTTTTAGCATGTGTTATGGCTAGTTAAATTATATGACTGTAAAACAATTAATAAAAGAATTAGAAAAGTATCCTAAAAATGCAGTGGTAGCAACAACAGCGCATGATAATTCAGAATTAGAATTTCAGGGATATATAAACCTTGTAGAGCTAAGAGATTATGATGAAATAAGAAAAAGCATAGGGCATTTAGCAGGGATCACAGATATGGGAATTAAAGGTAAGGTGGTAATACTTCATCATTAATTAGCCATAACGTAAAGGCTATGCAAACCTGCCCCGCTCCGCCCTGTCGAAATGCTGCACCTTGTCGGGCAGGTGGGCATAGGCGTGTGTTAGGGCGTCGTTTATCTCTTAATCAAACGGATATATTATTAATTACCAACCAAATATAAATAAAAATGATACGAAAACTATTCAATTGGATTTTTAAAACTGAATTAGAAAAACTAAATTCAGAGATTTTGAGAGCAAAAAACATCGCTGATAGATTAGAAGAACAGCGAAAAGCGTTTAACACGGTTTTGTCTGGCATTGATGTCAGCGTTGATGTACATGAGCATAGATATTCACCTTCATGGGCTGTGATTTCTTTGCAGGGTAAGAAAACTGATTATATCAAGTTTGTCGAACTCGGCAACTCCGAAATAATAGAAATACAACGCTTTTTAAGAAATTTCGAAAGAAATGCGAATATAAAAGTCGATGCAGCTCCATCTGCCTCTCAATTTTTACGCATACCTCGTCGTTTTTTTTAAATGCGCCCTAACGTCCGTCTGCTATGCGTAGGCGGGGATTTTGAAACACAAAATTGTCAAACAACACAAAATTAAATAGAATGAATAAACTTCAAATTACCACTAAAACCCCGCTTGCGTATGAGCAGATGTTAGCGGATGTTAATTTTATCAAGTCAGATTGCATAATCGTTGATTGTGCTGTTACTAAAAAAGGTAAAATGGTTGTATGTGCGTTTTCTAATGAAAATGAAGATACTATTTTCGAGGTTTTTGAAAACGCACAAGAAATGGACGAAAGAGTTCATTTATCGCTTTTTGAAATGTTTAAAAGAATAGAATGTGAGGCGGTTATAACTGATTGCTCAATTGGCTACTTACCGCGTGTAATGGCTTTATTTAAAGCCAAAAAAATTAAACAGATATTTCCAAAGCCGTTAAAACGCACAATAAAAATCAAAGACGAATCTCAGATAGTTAGATTAGATAAGGTTGAACGAAAAGTAATTGCGTTGACGTCTGCTTTTTAATAGCCGCTAACGATTCAGCTATGAGCATTTAGCGGAATGCGGGAGCGGATTTGTCGTGAAGCGGAAAAGTAAAAGCGGGCTAAGCAGCTCCTAAGAGCGCAAAACCCGCTAATGCTAATAGGTGTATGTTATCGCCTCGTTTTTCTTCTTGTCAGTTGAAGGGAACTTTGTGAATAACATACACATCGAACTTAATAGGGAAAGATTTTGATTTTAAGGAATGATACGGAAAGCTTTTACTTTCACACATTTTCTTAAAATTACCCCAAACCTCGGGGGTGAGGTCGGGGGCTGTTAGAACGATAGAATTTTGGCGTTTCATAAAATTTTGAATGATTTTAATTGAGATTTAATTTCATTATCTAAATCAAAATAATTTCCTTCTGTATCAGAAAGCCAATTTATAAATTGTGAAATAGAATTGCATTCAGCACCGCTGCTAAAATACACATGATATTTTTTTAATTCGGTTTTTAGTTTTTCGATTTCATTTTTGTACTCTGAATTTAAAATGTCTGAAATTTCTTTTTTTGTGAATTTTAAAGTTGCCATAATTGTAAATTTTTTATTGTTATTACTTGTTGTTTGAATTACGCTGTAAAGATACAACGTATATTTCTAATGTGCAAGTAATATAATTAAAATCTTTCTATATTTAAGATTATTTAACTTTGCGCTATTTCGCCACGCACTGTTTCTTTTTAAAATGGGCGATAACGACATAGCAGCTACGAAATGAAGCGGTTTGCGGGTGGCAAACTGCAATGATTAATATAAACTTAAAGCTGGCTAACAAGCTCCGAAATGCACTAATGACAGCTTTATTTCATAGGTGTATGTTAGGGGCTGACCGTTTCTTATTTTTCAAAACAAAATGAATTTAGAACAAAAAACAATAGAATTTATTCGCAAAGTGGCTGAAAGCTACCAGAATGAAACTCTTTACGCTGGCAACTCAGGTGGTAAAGATAGCGCAGTTCTTGACTATTTATTGAGAAAATCAGGAATAAAATACAAAAGTTATTACGCTAACACGACAATAGACCCGGCAGGAACCATCCGCTATATTCGTGAGAATTATCCGCACACTGAAATTTTGCAGCCGAAAATACCTTTTTACAAATTAGTCGAGAAAAAAGGACTACCAACAAGATTAAACCGATATTGCTGCGAAAGGTTGAAAGAATATGCAAGCATAGGTAAAATTGTATTTGAGGGTGTAAGAAGTGCCGAAAGCTCTAAAAGAAAAGGACGTGATTACATACAATGCGACAATAGATCTTGGCAAAAAGGAGCGCAACACGTTTATCCATTATACGACTGGACTGACGAAGATATTTGGAATTTCATTTCGGAAAAACAAATAAAACTTGCACCTGCCTATGATAACGGAATGAAAAGACTTGGTTGTGTTGGCTGCCCGCTTGTAAGCCGAAAAGGACATAGAGAAAAGGAATTTGCATTATATCCAAAACAATTTGAGCGTATAAAAGTCGCAATTGGAAAAGGAATGGCAAGTAATCCGCAATGGAAATTAAGTCAACTTACAAATGGAGACGCTGACAGCGCAATGAAGTGGTGGCTTTCTGGAAAGACTATGAACGAGTTTTTTTCGGTTTGCCCCTAACGACATATATACGCACCAAAAACCTCGCACAACTTTGCAAAACGCTGAACACGTGAAACTTACTGAATTACAAAAACAAAAAATACAGCACTTTGATGCTGAAATGGCTACAGAGCTGTTGCACGAGTGTGCGGAGCGTCTGGGGCTTGTAACGGTGTGCGAGTATTGCCTGATGACGAAAGAGCCACGACGCACCGTGTATGACAGAATAAAGAATAACAAGATTACTAACACTGAGTTTTGCGGACAGAAACTCATAATACTGAATGACTTATGATATTAGCAGTAGATTTTGATGGTACGATAGTACACGACAGATATCCGGAGATCGGGGAAGCCCGCCCGCAGGCAATTGAAACAATAAAGAAACTGAGATCGGAAGGATATCAGCTGATCCTGTGGACGTGCCGGACGGGCGTACATCTTGCCAGGGCGGTAGCCTGGTGTGCCGAGCGGGGCATCCGCTTCGATGCTATAAATAAGAACCTCCGGAGTAATATTAAGTTTTACGGCGACGATCCACGGAAGATTAGCGCAAGCATATATATCGATGACCGAATGGCGGCGGTGCTGCCTGGATGGGAGGAGATATATGAGATCGTGCACGAGCGGTGCCCGACACAGCAGGATCTGCTGGATTTGGAATATTCTAACCCCCCTGCCCCCCCCTAAATATGGGGGATAATTTAACCCGGGGCGCGACTTAAAGTCGCACTCCGGGTGTAAATACTCCGTTTGGAAATTCCGGACGGAGTTTGTATTTTTGAAAAAATTATTAACAATTAAATTTTTATAGCTATGAGGAAAGTATTGATTCGTCTCTGTCTGCCGGAGGTATTGAAACTTATGAGAGAATGAAATAAAAAAAGCCCTAAATCAGGGGCTTTTTTTATGAACAGTTAAATGGGCGAAGTCATTAGTGTTAATTATTTTGTTCGATTTGTAGCATTTGTGAAAAAAATGTATATAATTTTGTGAAATGGCAAAAAGAGGACGAAATAAAGACCTTATTACTCTCCGGGATGAGAAATTGCTCCGGCGGTGGTATTACTGGACGGAAGTTGAAAGACTGAGGTTCGACGATGCCCTGAAGGTGTTGTCACAACAGGAATTCTTTATTTCGGAAGAGCGCATTACTGCCATTATACGCGAAAATTTGAATTTGATTAAAGACATACCCATTAGCCCGGTTCCACGGGTGAGAATACCAAAAATTACAAAAGAACAGCTGGTGTTGTTTATGGGGGAGTAATCAGCCCCCCCGAACCCCGCTGCCCCTTTTAAAAAAAGGGGGGGGGGGAGAATATAGCTAACCCGGGGCGCGACTTAAGTCGCACTCCGGGTATAGATAATTACAATTCGAGGATGGTGCAGGTGTAGACTGCTTCGTAGACTTTGATTCCGCCGGGAAGGGAATAGAAGACGCTTTTGAGGCGTTTGAGGGGCAGGAAGTGTTTGTCGATGATTTCGCCTTTGGTGTCTTTCAGGATGCCTCCCCGGAAGTGGTTGAGCTGCCTGTGCATCTTTTTATACATCATCATTCTGTCGACGGCCTTGTCGGCTGTGCCGGAGGTGAAACGGGTATTGTCGTAACAGTCGATGGCGAGTTTAACGCGGATGCTGGCTGTTCCTTTCTGTTTGTCGGCGGCAAGTTCCTGCCAGTCGATTTCCTCGATCTGAATGAGTGCGCATGGGAAAGTTACCGGATCGGTATCTTCGGACGTGGTGAGCTGTCCGTAGTCTTCGTCGATGAGTGACAGTTCGGGCATTGTTTCGGCAATGCGGGTTTGAATAGATAAGAAGAGGGTTTCCATGAGTTTATAAAGTTTATCAAGTTATAAAGTTTGTCAAGTTTCAAGTTTGTCAAGTTTCAAGTTTCGGGTTATAATACAGTTTATTTCTGAAAGATTTTTGCGAGTTCGGTGTCCATTTTGTCGCGGACGGCGGTGTTGAGTTCCTGGCTGTGTCCGAGGAACTGACGCTGTGGCATGTTGATGCTGATCTTTGTTTTTTTTGTCAATGCAAGGTTTTTCCAGAACGCGACATCCGGAGCGACCGGGGTGTCGGACGTCTTAGCACCTTTGTTCCCTTTACCACCTTTTCCGCTTTTGCCTGTTCCTGACAGAGCGTAATATTTATACCAGGCATATTTCCGCATTTTTGGGGTTACGGTTGTTGTAATACTTCCTCCCCGGTTGTGCGCTCCGGCATAAATGACATCATTCTGTATGGTTACTCTGGCTTCAGCAGGGACATATTTTGTGGAACTGTAGAGGTGGCCACGCGCACTCATGAGCGTTCCGTATCCGGCAGACGCGCCTTTACCTCCGTAAATTTCGCGGTTGCTCTTTTTCCATTTATGCAGTCCGCCGTTTTGAAAGCCGCCTTTCCGGAAGTTATCCTGCACATGATTGACCGCAATACGTCCGGCAAAGACAGGCATTTTCCGTTTCATCAGATCTGATTTTTCAGCTTCCTTTTTCTTCATTTCTGACATGAATTTCTGCATTTGTATGCGTGTCTGCATTTTTTTTTAGTTAAATGTTTTGTTTTTGGCGAAATAGGGTGTATATTTGTATTCGGGTTCGCCGTCAAAGCGCGATAGCATCAAGCTGTGCAGCCTGACTTAGCAAAAAAGAGTGATGCCACCACGGGAGGTGGAAGCGGCGCAAGCCTCTTATATCGAAGGTTCGAATCCTTTCCATCTTTTTTGCTATTTTATTTTTGTATAAACACCCATTTTTAGAATACGATCGTTGATTACTCCGGCTGTGATGAATGTAAATTCTCTTCTCTTTACACCATTTGCTTTCAGCAGGTAATTAGGTTCAAACACATATTTAACCGTTCTACCGTTTTTCCGAACAACAAATAAGAAGTTTTCTTTCCCTGCATCGAAATAAATGCCGGCGCGACCTGCATACTTCGGGAAGTTTATTATTTCCTCTTCAGTGACACTCTTTCCAGCTTTAACTTTTTCCGGTCTGAGCGCATGTTTAATGGCGCTATCCGACATAAGGATATTATTACCACCTACCTGTATGTTGTGCTTTTTTGCAAAACTGACAACTTTGTCCGGCACTGTTCCCACAATCACGGCATTCTTTTTTGCATATCCATTTTGACGGATACCGGAAATCAGTTTTTTCACATCGTCCTGTACCGTTTTTACCGTCATTCCTTTTTGCATTTCCTTCTTAACCAATCTTTCCACCACCGGTTTAAGCTTTTTGTATGCCCAGTAAGCAGCTGCGAAATATGGATGTGAGAAAGAAAAGAGCATGGCATCACGTCCGGGATTGTTGTTGAGACCGGGAGCCGGAGCGAACTTCGGATCGTAGATACCAGGAGGCAGCGGTGTTATTGCTTTGTCGGTACTACGCAGTCCGCATTTGCATCCCCAGCGGTCGCCCGGGCGGTGCTCGTTCCAGAACGGATCATCGATGGAGCGTATCACACCCCAGAACAGTCGATGATCGGCACCAGGAGTAACGGAAGTTGTTTCCATCCATTCCAGGTTAGGCAGGATGTCCTTCTCCCGTTCGAACTGCCGCCATTCAGCCGCCAGGTGAGCACGACGCACTGCGGTGTTGTATTCCGTTTCCAGCCAGTTCCGGACGTGGTGTCGGCGGATGGGCGCCGTATCACGTTCCCATTCGGCGAAAGATTTCAATGTACCGTCCGCGCTGACCAGCTGCGATGCCATGTCATTGGCAAAGCGGTGCGTTTTGAACGCGGAGAAAACCCCGTTGTTGTACTTCAGTTCGTCGTAGAAATCCGCATCCTTATCGGCATAGTCCAGCGGCACCGGCGTCCTATTCAAACCCTCGTCGGCTGCCTGATTGTAAATGCGCCAGAACTCGTTAAACAAGTCCTCATCTATTTCGGTGAGCGGGTTGTATGTCTTTTCATACAATCGACGCATGGCGTCTTTCAACACGTCATCGTCGAACGAAAACGAGGCAGCCACCGGATCCGTTTCGTTGTGGAAATGCGGCACGTAACCCGGCTGTGTGTAGAGGTTATTTAGTCCCACCCGGAAGCCCCCTCGCGTGGGGCCCGGACGAAAAAACTGAATAAGCGGGCAAGTGGATTACTGCGTCGTTTAGTTTTGCCTGCAGTATCGTCTTTTTCCTTTTTCGGTTCTACCGGTTTAGGTTCGTCATCGACACGAGTATCCGGTTCAGGTTCTACCGGTTTCGGATTTAAAAGTTCCTTTTGCTGCAGGTAGTCTTTCGGTTTTTCGATGCCGAATTCATTGTACAGGTAATCATCATCGACCGGCAAGTTGAATGTATTGCGAAGCTGCACCAGCATGGAGGCCTTTGAACTCAGATCAATATCTTTCGGGTCGGGGAAAAAGAATTCGCCTCCTGCAGTATTAATGCCCAGGGCGGTGAATGTGTCCGTCATATCGTAGTTCAGCACGTCGAGCACATAGCGCCTGTCGGCTTCGGCCATCCGGTCTTCCCCTTTTTTATGTACGGTACCCAGCGCCTGCGTTCCTTTGTCGGAAGCTTCTGTAGTCAGCGTATTTCCCAGGATCAGTTTAGACATTTCGTTGTTGCACCGTTCGCAAAGCCGTTCGTACAGGTCAGCGCTTCCCGTTTTATTTCCGCTCTCCACCAGCTTCATTTCGCTGTCTTTCGAGTGAATAAGCACTGCCAGGCTGCCGGTATTTTCCGCATCATCGATGGCACGCTGTCGCGCATCGTCGTCGTCGGTATCGTAGAGATATTCCCGTATCGGCATTCCGAATACTTCGGAGAACTGCGCCCAGTCGGCCGTGGTGTTTCGTTTATATATTACCCAGGGTGCAGCTTTAGCGAGAAGTCCCATATCTTCCGGTTTACCCACGAATAGCAAGTCGGCATATTCATCCCAGGACGTGCCTTGCAAATCGGTCTGATGTTTTAATATCAGCTTCCGTACCGGGTCCACATGTTTATGCGGGACAATATCGTAATTCAGCCATTGCCCGTCCTTGTAGAACTGCATGAGTGAGAAGCCCCAGAACTTCGCCCACATGATATCTTCCACCGCCCGGCGGAACCAGGGAGAGCTAATCTGAGAAACGATCGTTTCATCCACTTTTCCATTTCTGCGGAACTCCACCGGCGAAGACAATACGGCCAGAATACGTTTCTCGATAACAGAACTCAGGTGCGTATCCATGAGGATATCGGAGTACAGGTCATATAGCTTGTACCGGCGTGAGAAATCGACGTTATCGAATGACCGAACGGCCTGTATCATATCGGCAATGTCGATGCCGAAGCGCTTCGTCTGCGTGAGTATGATGGTTCGGGGAGCGGTTTGTCCCGGGCGCGGCATGTTGCCGCCGACAGTAATTTTTTGTTTCTTGGCCATGATATATAAATGAATAAGAGACGCGATAAATCGCGTCTGTACAGATTAATAATGGTTTGTTCTTTTGGGATTATACTTAGAGAGAAAGGGCGAATTGCCTGTCTGCTGTTCGAGCGGGAGGAGCGGTGCTCCGTCGATGTTTATTTTACCCCGTCCGACCGCTTTCATCCAGTCGACTGCCCTGTCATATCGATCCTTTCGCATAGCTGACAGTTTGACCGGGTTATGGATGCAAAAGATGTGGTAAATAGCCATATCCAATGCCATCATGAGTACCAGCTGATTGCGTTGCGTACCCTGAGCGGAGAAAAGGGCATCGACATCGTATCGGGTTGCCAGATAGCCCCTCATGTCGGTAATCGTGCGGTCCTCGATAATTTCGATAATCGCTTCATCCTGCAAAATAAGCGCATCCAGTATATCGCGGTGGATGCTGGCGTCGTAATCTTCGTAGTTTATGAAATTACTCATAGTCTGTTTTTATTTTTGCTCCGCATCAGTTTGCGGGGAATGGTTGTACTTGCTTCGGTATCCCGGAGTTTTATATCTATCCGTCTGTTTCCCCCTTCGACCGTATCCGGTCCGTCGGCAGGAAAGTCCAGTTTAAGCGTAAACAGTTTGAATTGTTCCTCCAGTCTTTTCATGTGGGGATTATCCTTTTCCGCTTCATTTAGTATAAGGTTCCCTTCGCGGTTCAGCGGTTCGAGGTTCGCCTCGATACGGGTTGCCTTATCTGTCTTTTTGTCCTCATCACCCTTTATATAAAGAGCTATTTTTTTGACCCGTCTAACTTTTCGAACCAGTGGCTGGAAAACCTGCTGAAAGAAAGGGTCCTGCAACTTATTGTTTTCCATCCAGCAGTAAACCGGAACCCTGCCGTTGACATATTCAAGCAAATAGACGTACCACTCAATAAATTCCGAATTCAGTCCCCGATCCAGAAAACATTTAATGACATACAGCTTTCCGTTTGTTTTACCAAGCAGGCAAACCGACTTGGTAGAACTCTTCTTCCCCTTGTTTTCCCCCGGTGCAGGGTCACCGTATATTACCAGGAATTTGAACTTAGATAGCGGAGGAACTTTTCCGTATATCATTTCCTTAAATATCTCACCTACAGAAACCGGATTATTGAAAAATTCCTTATGCACAGCGCTGGTACTGATCAGCGACAGGAACATATCTATATCGTCTTCGGAGTTTTTGCAATTCCATACGCTAATACCATATTTAAAGTCATTCACCGGATCGGGTTTGCGGATATCCACCATTCGGATGTTGACAATAGAAACGTGCCCTATTTTCGGGATTGATTTAGCCTTTTCGATAGCAAATGCTATACAGCAAACCTTAGCGATAATATTTCCGTTGAATAGTATGCGGTAATTGCCGGATACCGACATTGTAGGGATGAGCGCTTCCTCGAGCCATTTCCATTTCGTTTCGACCCTGTCGGAGTTCCGGCATTCTTCGTCGGTATCAATATCATCAATCAGGACAAAATCCGGACGATAGTTTTTATTACGGGTACCACGCGGCGATTGTCCCGCACCAATTGCCCTGAACGAGCATCCGCAAAGGCATGTAAATTCCGTTGTTTCCCAGCTGCCCGGTTTCTTCTGAATTCCATAATCCTGAATGATACGCTGATTAGCTTCAAATGAAGCCATAAAAGGCAGTAACAACCTTTCGGCATTGTCGGCAGAGTTAGAAATAAGCAGTACATTATGAATTTCGCCCGTGAGCGCCAGTTTAATGATTTCCATCATTGAGCGTGCCGATTTGGCAAGCTCGCGTGACCATGCCCGCACCTCGTACCATCGTTTGTTAGACATGATGCGATTTGTAGCCTCGCAGTGAAATGCGGCAGGTTCCGATGTGTAATACTGAGCAAAATAATACCTAAACCACGCTTCATTGTCTGCTTCCAGGCGGCGTTTGCGTAGTTCGATCTCCTGCTGAGAATCGGACGTATCTATGTCAGAACTCTCCCGTATTGACGCTATCAGTTCATCCCACTCGCGGAGTGATTGCCTTTCATCGGGTGTAAGTCTTCTTTTAGCCATTATCAGGATAGTTTAGATTTAACATACGCATCCAGCACCGGAGTAAATTCCTTTGCCTGTTTCACGTCAAATGCCCGGAGCCATTTAATCAGTCCGCCGAATGTTGACACTATCTCTGACAGTCCCACTTCCGTTTCGAGCTGTTTTATTGCCTTTGCCAGTTTTCCGATTGTATCAGCCTCAGCCGGTGTAGCGTAGCGTTTGCCCTCCTCCGGTTTCCGTTCAGAGATGACCGTATTTATTTCGGCCAGCTGCCGGTAGAGATTATTAAGCTGTTCCTCCTTTGTGATCGTGATAGACACTTTCAGGATATCCCAGTTTCCTTCCTTAATCCAGCGGATGACCGTTTGCCTGGACACACCTGCCCTTAACGCAATTTCTTCCTGGGTTAAATTCTCTTTCAGGAACAGCGTTTTCGCATAGTCTTTTTTTTGCTCACGCGTTAATTCTGCCATCTTTTTTCTTCTTTTTTTTACAAAATTGGTTTGAAAAAAGGGCTTCTGCAAAAAGAAAAAACATGATGCGGTTTTAAGATTATATCATTCATTTATAAAGTGTTATCATGTATTTCTGATTTGCAGATAGTGAAAAAAGAGTACAATTTTGCATCTACTAAACCGCAAAACGGAAAACTAACAAGTAAACAGAAATGAGATGAAGAGATTTTTCAACCTTATACCATCCGGCGATAAAGCCACCATCTACCTGTACGGAGACATATCGGACTGGGTAGAGAATGTACGTCCGGCGGACATAGCCATCGCGCTTAAGGAGGCAGAAGCCGCCTATAAGGATATTGACATACGCATCAACAGCAACGGCGGGGATGTATATGGCGGAATAGCCATATTTAATACCTTGATGGCCAGCTCAGCCAACATTCATATATATGTGGACGGAATAGCCGCCAGCATGGCATCGGTCATTGCGCTATGCGGTAAACCCGTGCAGATGAGCAAGTATGCCCGGCTGATGCTACACAGCATATCAGTAGGCTGCTATGGAACGAAAGATGTGTTACAGAGCACCATTCAGGAAATTGATACGCTGGAGAATACCCTGGCAGACATGTATTCAAAAAAAACAGGAAAAACCCCGGAAGAAATTAAGTCCGTCTATTTTGACGGCAACGACCACTGGCTCACCGCTCAGCAAGCTCTTGAACTCGGTTTTATAGACGGCATCTATGACGCCGATCCGATAGCAGAGGCCAGTCCCACCCCCGAGATTATTTACACAATATTCAATAACCGGCTGGAAAGCCAAAAAAAAACCAATCAGAATATGAATTTAGAAGACATCAAAAAACGTCCGCGATTTAGCGATTGCGCGACCGATGAAGCTGTGTTGACCGTAATCGACACGCTTGAAACCGAAGCCGCTAAAGTTCCCACTCTGACCGCTGAACTCAACACAACCAAGGAAAGCCTGAATGTGTTTCTGAACAAAGCGAAAGAGGATGCAGACGCTGCCCGGAAGAAGCTGCTTGACGATGCAGAAGCTGACGGGCGCATCAATGCAGAAACCCGTCCGACCTATCAGGCTCTGCTTGACAAAGACCCCGTAAACGGCGAAGCCGCCCTAAAAGCACTTGCCCCCAAAAGGCACGTACTGAACGACCTCCACATCCACACCGGATCCAAAGAAGGCCCCTGGGCTAAAAGAATGAGCGCAATCAAAAACAATTTAAAACCATAAAGAAATGGCAATAGTAGTAAAAAACACCAATTACTCAGGCGAGGTACTGGAAACCATCCTGACGCTTGCTGCCACCGGTAATGAATTAGTCGAAAAAGGGCTGATCATGGTTATTCCCGGTGTTGAAAAGAAAACGAGCATTCCGCGCATGAAACGCGGGAAGATGCTGCAAAAGCGGAAAGAAGATCCGCAAAAAACTGATTCGAAGGGCGACTACGACTACAGTGAAAAGGCGCTGGAACCGAAAGATTTCATGGCATTCACCGTATTCAACCCGCGCACGTTTGAATCCATCTGGAGACCTTTCCAGCCGAAAGGAAACCTTGTATTCCGTGAACTTCCCAGCGAAGTACAGAACAAGATGCTTGAAGAGCTGTCCAAACAGGTTAAGTTTGAACTTGGCGAACATTACGTGAACGGTTCGTACGGCGTTGATGACGATCATCTTTTCGATGGTATCCTCACCCGTATGGCTACCGACACCGACATGATCATCCTGGCCAAACCGGCAGAAGCAACGATGATCAACAAGCTGAAAGCTGTAAAGGCAGCCATTCCTAAAGCAATGCGCTCGAACCCTGCCCTGAAAATCGTGATGTCGGTGGTTGACTTTGACAAGTACGATGACGAACTCACCGAACGCGAATACAAGAACGCCAGCGAAACTGACGTGAACCGTAAGAGCTACAAAGGCATCGCCATCGAAACTGTGGCATCGTGGCCTGACGATCTTATTGTCGCCTCCCTGTGGAGCGACGGCGTGGACGGTAACTTCTTTGCCGGTGTGAACCTGCAGGACGACGAGGACGTGATCCTTATCGACAAGCTGAGCAACGCATCAGAACTTTACTTCTTCAAACTTTTGATGAAGGCCGACACGAACATCGCCTGGGGCGAAGAAATCGTAGTACTTGACTCACGCGCAGTCCCTGTATTCACTCCTCCGGTAGTTCCGGAAGGATAGTTCGGTAAACATATCAAATCAGGGGTACCAACCGGTACCCCTACATACACATAAATATGAAAGTAAAAGTATTGCAACTTTTTGTGGATAAATACAACCACATTACCCGCTATGAGCCGGGGACAGTATGTGAATTTGACGACGAGAGGGCGAAGGATTTGGTGGAGCGCGGACTTGCTGAAGAGAACCAGGAACCAGGAACCAAGAACCAGGACGGAGAAGAGCAGGCAGAGGCTAAGGCTAAGGCTGAGGCGCAGGCTGAGGCGGAAGCTGAAGCACAGGCTGAGGCTGAGGCTAAGGCGGAGGCTGAAGCTAATGCACAGGCAGATGCTGAAGTGAAAACCGCTAAAAAAAGCTAAGAAGTGAGAACTGGTAACAGCGGCATACAACTGATTAAGAAGCATGAGGGCTTTGTCCCTCGTGCTTACCTATGCCCTGCGGGAGTTTGGACTATCGGTTACGGACATACGAGCGGTGTAATGAATGGTCAGGTGATCACTCCGGAGATTGGAGAGATGTATTTACGCTCCGACCTGGCAGACGCTGAAAATGCTGTTAACCGTGAACGTCTGAACCTTACGCAAAATCAGTTTGACGCCCTTGTCAGTTTCGTCTTTAACTGTGGCGCCGGAAATTTCAGAGCAAGCACCCTGCTTAAACGAGTGAGGGTAAATCCGAATGATCCGGCCATCCGCGGTGAATTTGCAAAATGGAACAAAGCCCGCATCAATGGTGTATTAGCTCCACTGGCAGGACTTACCAAACGGCGGAGAGACGAGGCAAACCTTTATTTTACCGCTTAAATTAATCATTCATGGGAACTTTTGAAATCATATCGGCAGTATTAAATCTGCTGTTTGGAGGCGGGTTGGTTGTTAGTGTTTTGACGCTGAAATCGACCAGGCAAAAAGCCGAAGCAGAGGCTAAAGCTACGGAAGCTCAGGCAAAGGCATCGGAGATTGGCAATGTTGATTCCGTGGCAAAGATGTGGCGTGAGCTTGCAGAAAAAATGGAAACTCAGTATCAAAACGTGAACGACCAGGTTGATAAGCTCAGCAGAGAAGTCACGCGGTTGCGAGCCATTAACAGCAAGATCGTGCGACTACTTGACCGGATAACGCCCGAAAACCTCGCAGATATGGTGGAGAAAATAAAACAAGAAATTAATAATGAAGAAATTACTAACAATCATTTTTCTGATACTCCTATTGGCAGGCTGCAGAGCCTACAAGCCGATAGTGCAACAGAAACCACCTGATGTGCCGGCTGTTACTGAGAGACAAGTAACTGTAATGGTGCCCGTAGCGGTACCCGGAGACAGCGCGATATTAAAAGCACTATTCGAATGCGACAGCACAAACAGGGTACTTATGAAGGGATTTGAAGAACATAAGTCTAAGAATGTACAATCTTCCCTTAAATTCAATAACGGCATGTTAAGCTATAAGGCCAGAAAGCCTCCTGATACCGTATGGATGAAGAGTGACACCGTATTCAAAGAAATTAAAACTGAGTTACCAGTTCCATATCAGGTTAATTACATAACCAAGTGGCAAAAAACAAGGATGCGTATAGGCGATGTCGTTATGCTGCTGGGAGCAGCTTTTATCTTATTTCAAATTATCAAATTGTATTTCAAATTCAAAAAATTGTAGATTATGGCAGAATTAGATGGATTGGTACTTTTGCTTGCAAAGGTAGAATTTGCAGGTAAAGAAATTGGTCTTATCAGCGAAGACGGTGTAGAATGGGGTGGAGACGCTCCCGAATACCTGAAAGTTGTGGCCGCTCAGACCCGGTCGGTTGTAAAGAAATTGCTCAAGAAAGCAGGTTCGGTTGATCTCAGCTTCAAGATGATTGAGCTGAATGTTGCCAATCTGGTGGATGTGCTTGGCGGCGCAGCTGACGTCACCATCCCGGGTAAGTGGAACGCTCCCGCCGTGCCCGTAACCAAGGACGGAGCTGTTAAGATTACGACCGTAACCGGTCAGGTGATCGATATTAAGAACGCGACCCTATCGGGTAACGTATCCGGAACCATCGGTTCGGATAACCCGCTGGCTGTTGACTGTGTACTGTCGATGATCAACGACGGTGTTACCTCTCCTTACTCGATTGACAACACCGCTCCGGCGCAGGGATAGCGTATGGTTGAAGAACTGAAAGCCACGGAAGCCCTTCTGGATGTCGGGCTCTCCGTGCCTCTCCGTCCTTTGCGATTTAAGAAATGGAAGATATCCTCCCGCGTAACGATTAAGCGCCCGCCCCTGGGCGGGCTTCTTCGTATATTGAGGTTGTGGCTTCCGCTGAATGTACAGGCCGAAGAGATAGAGGCAATGACCGAACGTGAACGCCTGGTATTTATTGACAAAAACGGTAAAGCCGTATCGCGCATCGTGGCTCTTATGATCTGTTCCGGATTTATTACCGGGAAGATACTGGCTCCGGCGCTTGCTGCCTTCCTGCGATGGCGCTGTCACCCGGACACGATGCTGATGACGACAGTCGCTTTTATGCAGCTTCAGGATACCAGGTCTTTTACGAATATTACCAGATCGGTAAGCGCACTAAACGTAGCAGCTCCGCGTCTGGGCCAAAAAAAGAAAAGGAGTTAGAGGACGAAGGTTCGAATAGCCTTTTTGGAGTTATCTGGCAGATATGCACGGAAACGGGATGGAGTTATCATTACACGATGTGGAGAATACCATTTGATACGATTACGAGGATGGTGGCAGATGGGCCGGTGAGAGGATTTTAGTTTATCAAGTTAGAAAGTTTATCAAGTTAAACCCCCCAACCCCTTCTGGACTTCCCCCACAAGGGGAAGAAAGAGGGGGGAGATAGTTTATAGTAGATGGTTAATAGTTAAACCCCCCAACCCCCCTTGGGAAGGGGGGATAAAAAAAAGTTAAGAGAGATGGAACCGGTAAAATTAGAAATGTTATTCGATGATAAGACGGCAGCGGGCTTTAAGTCGGTTGGCGATAAATTGGATGCGACAGCAGATAAAGCGGTTAAAGCCGAGGCCATCCTGAAGCAAAAAATTGAGGGACAACAACAGCTCATAAAGAAAATAGAAGCTGATATTGCCAACATAGAAAAGGCATACGACCGGGCCACTCCAGGAATGGCTAAGATGGAAATGGGTCAGGAGCTTGGCGCTGCGAAGCGTGCCCTGGAAGAGGAAAAAGACGCTCTTATCCTGCTTGACGGACAGGTAGAAAAAACCGCAGAAAAGCATGACATGCTCCGTACCCAGGTGATGAAAGCCAAGGACGAACTGGCACGCTTAGAAATGGCAGGAAAGCGTGGAACCGCTGAATGGGACATTGCCACCGGTAAACTTGGGGAACTCAATGACCAGATGAAAGACACCAACCAGATAGCCGGAATTTTCGCGGACGACGAGAAAAAATTCAAGGCTGTCGCTTCCGGAGTATCCGGAATTGCCGGTGCGATGAGCGCGGCGGTTGGAGTTGCTTCATTGTTCGGTGCCGAGCAGGAAGAGCTGGCCCGCATCCAAACACGTTTGCAATCAGTTATGGCAATCACGATCGGCCTGCAGCAGGTAGCCGAGGCGTTGAATAAGGATAGTTATTTCAACGTTGTACTACTTACTAAGGCTAAAACTATGCTTGCAGCCGCCAATCTCAAGGTTGCAGCCACGTTCGGAATTTCCACTGCAGCAGCAAAGATGTTTATGACAGCAATAAGTCTGGGACTTACCGCTGCTATTACCGGAATTATAATACTATTTGAAAAGCTAAAATCAAAAGAGAAAGAACAGGAGAAGGCTATGCGTGACCGTCTCGATACGCAGGTAAAGCTTCAAAAGGAAATAGCCGAAGGCTACGCCGCTGAAGTTTCGAAAGTAGAAGCCGCGAGAGCCGCGTTGTCGTCAGAGAATGTGACCAGGGAACAAAAGCTTAAGATCATCAACAAGCTCAAAGAACAAATACCCGGTTATGTTGCAGAACTCGACGGAGAGGGAAGACTTATCCGAGAAAATACGTCGGCTTACAATGATTACCTTGCCGCACTTGAAAAATCGCTGTTACTCCGGGCAGCCGAAAAAGACCTGGAGCAATTACTCGCCAAAAAGTACCAGCTTCAGAAAATGAAGCCGGAAAAGCAGGGTAACAACCTGTCGTCAGGACTTTACAAGCCCAAAAATGCACAGGAGCAACTTACAGAAAACATAGAGCCTGCGATTGACGCTTCCATTGCCGAAATAGATAAGGGCATTGACAGGATAAAGAACTACATATCCACCAACTCGCTGGTAGAACTGGTGAAACCAAAAGGCTCAGGCGGCGGCAGTTCCTCCGGATCTAACACCAAGGCGCAGGCCGAATACAACGCCCAAAAAGCGCTGATGGATCAACTGGCAGAACTAAGAAAGCAAAATGCCGCGCTGGAGATTGACCAGATGCAGGACGGACTTGAAAAGAAGCTCAGGCAGATAGATGCCGATGGTCAGGCAGAGATCGGCAAAGTGGCAGAAAACCGGCAGAAGATACTGGACGTGTACAACAAGACCTATAAAACGGATATTAAAGATATATCCTTAATTCCGGGCATTAAACCGGAAACATTGAAATCAATTTCAGATGAGGAAGTAAAAATAACACAGACTACTGAAGCAAAGAAAAAGCAAGCAACCGCCGACGCTCAGAGTGAAATCACCGCCCTGGCGCTGAGTTATGCCGATGAGCGAACACGCATTGAAGCCCAGTATGAAGAGGATATCCTGAAGTTGAAAAATAACGGTCAAGCCGCTGCCGCTGCCAATGCCGAGGCAGAGCGTGACAAGCGGATCTCCGACGTAACCGCCGAGATGATCACCAATACGGAACTGTACCGGACAGCTACCGACGAAAAGCTGGAATTATCGGCACAGGCCACAGCCAAACTGATTGATGACATCAAAAAGCGCATCGCCGCCGAAGTGGCAGCCGGAAAGCTAAGCAACGAAAAGGCAAAAGAACTGCTGGGCGATCTTGACAAAACAGGCGTTTCCAGCAAAGAGAATAAAAACAAGAATAACCCGTTCGCGCAGCTGAGCGGAGGAATTAAAGATTATAAAAAAGCGCAAAAAGACCTGACAACTGCACGGGGTAACGGAGCTCCAGCGGAGGAACTTTCCAAACTCGATGCTGCTTCAAAAAAGTCGCTGAAGTCAACCGCTGCCGCTGCAGGCGCCGCCCTTCAGGGGACACAGCAAATATTAGGAAGCGTAGTTGACGGACTTGACAGCCTCGGTATGCTTACCGAAGAGCAAAAGAAAACCGCTGACGACGTGATCGGCATGGTTGGCGGTGCCGCCAATATTGCGATGGGTATCGCTTCCGGAAATCCGGTTCAAATTATACAAGGCTCCATTGACCTGGTGGTTAATGCCATTAAGTTATTCGACAAAAAAAGCCGGGATATAGAGAAAGCTCAGAAAAAGCACCTGCAAAACGTTTCCGACCTCGAACGCGCCTACACGAAGCTACAACGGGCGGTTGATAAAGCCCTGGGTACCGACGTATATGTCGCACAGAAGGCGCTGATTGAAAACAATAAAAAACAGATTGCCGAGTATGAAGCCTGGATAGCTGAGGAACGTAAGAAGAAAAAGAAAAAACAGGATGAGGAGGCGATTAAGGATAAGCAGGATAAAATTCAGGAGCTTAAAAATGGTATAGCGGATGAGGTTCAGGCCATCACTGAAAGCCTGGCCCAGACAAACGCTGTTGACTTTGCGTCACAACTTGCCGACTCCCTTGTGTCGGCATTCCAGAACGGGGAAGATGCCGCCGTAGCGATGGGTGATGTAATAAACGATGTGCTGAGAAACGCGGTTGTTAACTCGCTGAAACTTCAGTTCCTGCAAAAGCCGCTCGATGAAGCAGTCAAATACCTGGGCACCGCGATGAACGACGGAACGCTTACAGAGGCAGAGAAAAAAGTATTCGGTTCGATGGTGAACGCCGCCGGGGACAACTTCAACGCCGCATTAAAAGCCTATGAGGATTTAATCGGTAAAGATACAACCAGTTCGGGACGGTCGTCAGTTGCTAAAGGAATTGCCCAGGCTTCGCAGGATAGCGTGGATGAGAATAACGGCAGGCTGACCAATATAGCGATGATATTGTCGAACATGGAAGTCAATCAAGCTAATTTGGGGGTGTTGATATTCAGGATATTCGACCCGATAAACAGGATAGCGAGCAATACAGATAGATTGGAGAAGATTGAGACCGACATGTCGGGAGTTAAGGAAGGTATTGAGAAGATAAACAGGGATGGGATAAATATTAAGAGGTAGGAAAACATCCAGCCCCCTAAATCCCCCGGCCCCCATCCCCTTCGGGACTTCCCCCACAAGGGGAAGATGGGACTTGGAGACTGGGAGACTTTAGAACCAAGACTATTAGACATAAGAACCAGGACTTTTAGACCAAAGATATGACAGGAAGTTGTTACATAGATGATGTTGATATTTATACCGACTATGGTGTATTTATAGCGAATGGATATGACGGGTTGCTGTCGTTCTCGGCATTGAATGAGCCGGATAAGGTAGACTGGCCGGAGGAACACGGGACGGTTGCAGATTTGTCGGAGCCGCTGTTGCAGGCTCAGGAAATAAGTGTTGACTTCGCGATTACGGGCAATAATAACCCGGAAGCATTCTTCGCGTTCCTCACCGCCTCCGGAGACAGGAGTATTTATATTCCGTCCCTTGAGAGGACATGGTCGTTGAGAGTTTCGAAAATGAGCCAGCTGGAACGATATGACGGTGGTGGAATATTCACAATCATTTTTGTCCAGGACGAGCCCGTTATCCCTTCCGGATATCCGGCAGCCAACGCGAGCGGTTTACTGACTTCCGCTGTTTCTCTGGGCGGGAAGACGCTGGACAAATATGGTATAATCCTCACCTCCGGACTTGATGATCTGGTACGTAAACCCGCGCTGAAGAAAGCCCTGACACGGACAAACTCGAAGATGAGCGGTCAGCTTTACGACAGCAATTTTGTGAGGTTCGCAGATAAAGAAGTAACGTTTGGATGCTGTTTAAGCGCCGCCCAAATAGTCGAGTTCTGGAATTTATACGACGCGCTGTTTGGCGATCTGCTTCAACCGGGAGCCAGGACAATCAGCTATAACGGTAAAAATTATTCAGGGTATTACAAAAGCACCGGCAACTGGCAACTGCATACACATGCCGGTCCGGTAGTTTGTGAATTCGACTTAACAATGTGCATTACAAAAGAATTATGAAAATATATAATCAGGCAGGCGCAGAGCTTTATGATATAGTCGTAAATGACAGTTCGGTACGTTACCGTTCGATCATGACAGACGACTCGCTGACACTTCAGTTCTCAACGACCGAACCAGTGACCATACCGGCACGTTCGTACGCAGACTTTGAGGGTTCGCGCTACATGCTTTGGAGGCCGTCGGAATTCAAGAAGCTATCAACGAGGGAGCACGAATACACACTCGTCATGCACGGATGGAGGGAATATCTGAAATTCGTCAAGTACAAGGACATGAGTTCGAAGCCCTACCGGTTGAAGTTTACCCTGACAGCAAAGCCCGTTCAATTCCTGACCAACCTGATCAACTGCCTTAATCAGCACGATGCGGCAGGTGGCTGGACAGTGGGCGACTGCATAGATGCTCCGGAGAAATCCCTGGCATTTAATCACGAGTATTGTCTTGATGTACTGGGCCGAATGAGCCAGGAATGGGAAACCGAATATGAATTTGAGAGCAAGAAGATCCATTTACGCAAAGTTGAGAAATTCAAAGATGCGCCTTTGGCACTCAGTTACGGCAATGGTAACGGATTTCTGCCTGGTGTTGGGAGATATAACGAAAGCGATAAACAACCAGTCGGGCGTCTATTCGTGGAAGGCGGGGAGCGTAATATTGATTACTCGAAGTACTTCAGTAAAACACTTTTGCTGCCCAAATCGCAGACGCTTGTTTATAACGGAAAAACCTACCGGACAGATGCCGACGGCATGTATATCACCCGGGACGGTAACAGCAATACCGCGGAGGACAGTTACGACGCCGGAGAGATATATCCCAAGCGGGTTGGAACCGTCAGCGAAGTGATCGTTGTTGACGCGGAAAAGAATTTCTACGATATCAAAGACGCCAGTATTCCGGAAGCTTTGAATTACAGAGACTGCCGGATTGCAGGCGAAAAAGCCATTATCAAGTTCGAGAGCGGGATGCTTGCCGGGCGTGAATTCGACATTGAGCAGACAGAAGACGATCTGACCGGTTACATTCATGCAGAGCGACGCTTTAAAATTGTGCCCGCGGAGCTGGACGGCATCCTTATGCCAGGCGGCGCTTACGTGCCCCAGGTAAACAATACCTATGCCATCTTTAATATCAACATGCCAGCCGCTTATATCAGCGACAACCCCACCAAAACAGGCGCCAGCTGGGACATGATGCGGGAGGCAGTCAGGTATTTTTCAGAAAACGAAAATGACCGTTTCCGCTTTACCGGGGAACTCGACGGAATATGGGCAGCATCCAGGTGGCTGGAGATCGGCGGGAAGATAGTTCCCGGCGGGCATGTACTCTTCAGCGACAGCCAGCATCAGCCGGTTGGCGTTGTAATCCGCATCGTTGGTGTAAAGGACTATGTCAATAAACCACACAAGCCCGAAATCACGCTCAGTAACGCACCGGTGTCCGGCAGTTTCTCTTCCGGATTATCGAAGCTCGAGGCGGATGAAGTTATCATTGAAGACAAACGAAAGGAAGTTATACGTTACAGCCGGAGGCAGTGGAGAGATGCCAAAGAGACGATGGATCTGCTGGCCGCGTCGATGCTGGAATTTACCCCGGGTATCAGCCCGATGACAGTGCAGACCATGCAGCTTTTGGTTGGCGGTGAAAATATGCAGTTCCGGTTTGTGAACAGCAAGACAAATCCTGTTCGCGTGGATCACATCTATACTTACAACAATACGACAAAGGTATTCACGGCCCCGGCGGGAATACTTCAGCACATGTCGCTGGGGATTAAAACCGTTAGTCCGACGCACACAGCCAGTGAATACAAGTTCTGGGACATGGGGCTGTACACTTCCCCGGCTATTACCGACGCGGGAAAGGCATACTATTTATATGCCAAATGCGCCAAATCAGGAACTACGGGAACGTTTGTACTCCGGGAAACGGCAATCGGTATGGATACGGATGCCAGCTATTATCACTTTTTATACGGAATTCTTAGCTCAGAGAGTGACGGTCAAAGATCGTTCGCGCCGTTGTACGGATTTACGGAGATACTGCCGGGGCGGATAACCACCGACAAGCTAATCAGCCAGGATGGGAATACCTATTTTGACCTGGTAAACGGAATAATAGGAGGTAATATTAAATTTAAATCAGGTAATAACTATGTAGATGTGGGGCTGGGAATTTCAGAGGCAGTTAACGAAATACAGACAGGAGGAAGAAATCTGTGGTCGAGCTTCGCAAGCTATGGGTACTGGGGATTACCAAACGGAATAGTGACATACACAAAAGATTATAGCGATGGGTACAAATACACCAAAGCCGCGAGAATACAAATCGTAACAGACGGGTTATTTCGGTGGGATTTAACACATAAAATAATGGAACAAGGAAAATACTCTGTTTCATTTTGGTACTTGTACCGGAGCGCGGGAGTAAATTTGCTATTTGCAATGAACGATAATATGTTGTTTGAAGACAACGCCGTAATAACACTGGACGGGTCAGAAATTAACATTTGGAAGCGTTACTTTGGAACAATAGAAGTTGATAACTACATAGGCCAAAGCGGATTTATTCAATTATTTTCAGGCAACGGAAGTGCGGATATCCTTATTTCGGATATTATGATAGTCAAGGGGAGCATTCCATCAGAATGGTCCCCAGCCCCGGAAGACGTTCAGGCTGAAATTGAACAAACGAATGAATTCATAACAGCCACTACAGCTGAACTGCAGAGACAGATAGATGGTCAAGTGCTTAGCTGGTTTAAAGAATACGACCCAACCGTTTCCAACCCGCCTGCATCGGAATGGACAACAAATGCGCTGAAACAACAACACGCAAACGACACATTCACTAACACATTATCCGGAGGATGCTGGCGCTGGCAATGGAATAGCCAAATCAGTGCATGGGAATGGGGGGTTATTTCAGACACAGCTACTCAACAGGCTTTAACAGCCGCCGGACATGCACAGGACACGGCGGATGGGAAACGACGAGTTTTCACGTCACAGCCAACCGTACCATACGACGTCGGCGACTTGTGGGCGCAGGGAATTTCCGGAGACATTCTTCGCTGTCAGACGGCCAAAGCAGCCGGACAGTCCTACGCCTCCGGAGACTGGGTAAAAGCCGCAAAATACACTGACGACACGGCAGCCAACGAAGCATGGAATTATGCCAACGAAGCATATATATATGCTGATCAGGCACAGGCGACAGCCAATGTGGCTGTCGGAAAACTTACAGACATTGCGAGCGACAACAAACTTACCCCGCTTGAAAAACAAATAACCAAAAAGGAGTGGGATGTAATTGCTTCCGAGAAAACTAAAATAGATAATCATGCAGATATTTACGGCGTTAGTAAAACAGCGTACGGAGCTGCGTACACGAATTTAAGTAACTATGTAACTCCTTTACTTGCTGATTTAACCACAACCAGCGACATTACGGGAACCACTTTCAGATCTACTTTCAAAGCGTATTATGATGCCAGGCAGGACTTGCTAAATGCGGCAGCAACAGCGGCGAAAACCTACTCAAATAACTTAATAGCAAACATGTATGTCGGGGGCGAAAATCTGATTGTCGGGAGCAGGCGGACACTCACAGCCGGGGCAAATAACTATGAATACTCGATTTTATGCGGCATCGAATCAAGCTCTGGAATGACAGTAATAAGCAATATATCATCAGACAACTTGCTGTCACCGGCAGATAAAATTACCGTAAAAGACGAGTGGAACAAAATTGCGTATGAAAAATCTAAGATTGATTCCATAGCTGACCAGCGCGGAGTGAGCAAATTAGCGTACGATGCCGCATACACTAATTTAAACAACTACCTTGCTCCGTTGCTCACAAATATGAGTGTCAGCAGTAGTATCAGTTCCGCTTCAATAACTAACTATTTTCAAAGCTACTACAATGCCAGGCAGGCATTACTTCTCGCGGCAGGAACATATTTGAGAAACGGATCAACCTATGTCTTCACAGTCGGGTCAATAGGCAGGGTCGATGGAACGGCTACGGCTGCAACAGTGCTGCTGTATGATTTTGTCGCTAACGCAAGTGCAGAGGCTTCAGATTTGCCTCTGTCATCAACGCGTCAGTTTAAGACAATTACCGTCCCGGCAACCGGGAACTGGAGTTTGATCATATATTCAGGAATAGCCGGATATACGTCTGGGAACGTCATTTCATTTTCCGAATTAATGCTTCAGGAAGGCAACAAAGCTTCCGCATTCACCCCGGCGGTGCGACACGTCACGGATGCGCTGCAAGGGAGCACCGAAATAGCGGGCGGACTTGTCGCAACCAACCTGCTGATGATGAAAGATATTAACGGAAGTATTAGGGGCGGAATGTCAGGACTTAGCGACAATATTGCGGAGTGGTTCGGAGGAACTTACGCAGATGCGATAGCTGATGCCGCAAAAGCGTTCAAATCGGCAATGACCACCGGGGGGATGGATAAAAAGGATGGCTCAGGTCACCGGGCACGCGGTAAATTCGCATGGGATATTCTCGGAAATATCTTCGTAAAAGGTGTTATGGAGATTGTTGGGGGCAGTAAAATCGGACTGTTTGACATTCTCGACGGAGCGATAATCGGGCGTGATGCCGGAGGCGCAGAGCGAATTAATATCTCAAACAAATCAATAGAAACCAGCCCGACCAGCCTGATAAATCAGTACGAGGCCTTATACGAATATCTCGACGGAAACCCCGTTGTAGGTACATTTATGAATAGGCCCAGCGATGACCCTTACACCTATCAGTCTGGAACACTTATAGAACATAGTTTCTCGCTCGCGGCAGCCGCTAATATAAAATTTGAAAGCGGCTTCAGCGCAGTTACATTCTCTAACCCATCGAAGGTGCTCAGCTATTCGCTGAACATATATGCTACCGTTTATCTGAATGGAAATCTGATCGGGACAGCACAGCCCGGCGTTCCTTTCGCCGTGACCGGAGCCGGGACGGTAATTATCCGCGAGATATACGAGCTGGAAGCGGATGTGCAATTTGGATATGAGACAGATTTTGAGATATCGCAGGCTGCATCCGGATACGGGTGGTACCAGGCGCCGACTGCCAAGAGCGCTATGGGTAAAAACGGACTTTACAGCTTCTGGAGTGCGAATAAATATTTTTATTTTTCCGAAGAATATGGATTTGCCATACGTGGAGATGCGGATATTCCAGCCGGTTTGGGAGGCGGATCGGCCACATCCGGCGGCGGCGGTTACAATGTCTGGGGAAAAGTAACATCGGCATCGAGAGCCTCGAGCGTGGTGACGATTAACCACAATATCGGAGATACGAAATACACCGTACAGGTAGCCATGAATGGCAGTTCAACCTGGTATTTTCAGAATAAATCGGCCAACAGCATTCAGGTGGTATGCGCGGGCGCGTTTGACTTTACCCTTGTGAGAACGCCATATTAAACATGAATTAAAAACCATTTAAATACTATTTATGAATACAATTAAACAAATACAGCGTGGCGACAGCCTATCGGTGTTGTTCCGGTTCAACCCGGAGTACGACCATGCGACACTCGAAAGCTTCAAGGCGTTCGCTAACGGCGAGGATAAGACTATTGCCGTGGGTGACGGAACCTTCCGGATGGAACTGACGAGTGAATATACGTTTGGTAAGTCGCTAATCCCCATAGAGGTGGAAGTGATTGACCAGAACTTTGGCGTCCGGAAACAGGTGATCGGAGTTGTGAAGGTAAACAGAACTGTCAATACGTCGAAGAGTGCAGACGTGGACAAAGGCGCCGGGATAGTGGTAACTGTGAATGTGGCCGATAATGTGGTGACAACGGATGTGGAGTTGATAAGTTATATAAGAGGCTTATCCGTTGAAGATGAGCAGAAAATTCTGGATGCAGAAACCGAACGGCAAGCTGCTGAAACGATAAGGGGCAATAACGAAATTGCCAGGCAGACGAAAGAAACTGAACGCCAATCCGCTGAAACGACAAGGGGCAATAATGAAACTGCGAGACAGACTAAGGAAACCGAAAGGCAAGCTGCTGAAACGACCCGAGGAACCAACGAAACTGCACGGCAGACTAAGGAAACCGAAAGGCAGGCTGCTGAAACGACGAGAGGAACTAACGAAACAGCCAGGCAGACAAAGGAAACAGAACGGCAGGCTGCTGAAACGACGAGAGGAACTAACGAAACAGCCAGGCAGACAAAGGAAACAGAACGGCAACAGGCAGAGGCAGCGCGTCAGGCAGCCGGATATATTACCTCTTCGGTCATGATGCAGGTTGCACAGCTCACACAGGCGCAATACGATGCGCTTCCGGTTAAGGTATCGACAACTCTCTATTTGATTATTCAGCCATGATCTACGAACGATATTACAGCAACATAGAGCAGGGTAAGATTAACCTCAATAACGTGAATTTCTCCTGCTACATAGTAGATAAGACCTACTCGCCTGAAGTATCACACCGGAAAGCGGACGTGACGGGCAGGATTGAAACGATTGTGAAGGTGCTCGTAGGCGGTGACATCTCATCACTTACAATGAGCGAGATTACTGACAAGATAAGCTCGAAGCTGAGTGAGGATGAACTCAAACAGGCTTACGGCTTTGTAGTATATGATATTTCAACAGGAGATTTATGTTTTTACGAAAATTTCAATAATGTATGGCAGCAAGATATTGGATAGGGGGAACGGGGAACTGGAATGATACAGCTCACTGGTCGGCAAGTTCCGGGGGAACTGGCGGAGCAACTGTACCCACATCGGCAGACAATGTAACGTTTGACAGCAACTCGGGCACAGGAACGATTACGGTTAATGCGGTTGCAAATATGCTGGATTTGAATTTTACAGGGATTAATACTATTACGCTTGCAAATGCAGCTTATAACTTTAACGTGTACGGAAGTTTAACATTGCATTCAAATCTTACAACAAGCTTTACTGGAACAGGCTATTTGTATTTGAAAGCAACAGATAGCCGTAACATCACAACGAACGGAAAGGTTGCAAGCTGGAACAGGCTGTGTTTTGATGGGAATAGTGGAACGTGGACGAATATGGATGATTGTAATGTAGGTAATACTAAGATAATTCTTGCAAACGGCAACTGGCAAACTAATAATTTTACAATAACGACTACAAACAACTATGATACAGGCGTTGGAGTAAAGACGTTAACGCTTGGTTCATCATTATTTTTCACAACATCATTTTACAATACATATCCAGTTGGATACACATTTAAATACAACACCTCGACAATAATATTGGGATCATTTTCTGAAATAACAGGCAATAATACATTTTATAATTTAAAACATATAGTAAGTGGCGTATCTGGCAGAGGTATGATGTTGTACGGAAATCAGAATGTACAAAATAATTTGACTATCTCTGGCGCCAATTCTGAAATCTATAGATTTTTAATATTATCAAATGTAATCGGTACACCTCGTACTCTCACAGTCAACGGCTCAATAGCAGCGAGTAATGTAGATTTCAGAGATATAACTTTAGCGGGTACGGCTAACCGTGATTTATCCGCGATTCAGGGAGGTTCTGGCGACTGCTGTGGAAATTCAGGAATTATATTCACACCTTCTCAGACGCAATACTTCAAGCATACAAGCGGAGCAGTCAACTGGAGTGATGCGACAAAATGGTTTAGCGATTATACCCGTACAGTTGCAGGGAGAGTGCCGCTTCCGCAAGATGACGCTGTATTCGATGCATATTCTTTTACCGGAGCAAGTACGCTGAATGTTAATGTATCGAGAATCGGTAGATCATTAGATATGTCATTTGTAAATGAGGAAGTTACAATGAAATTGGTTAATGCAATAGAGTGCTATGGAAGTTATGTTTTAGGTAATAGTATAACTCAAACAGGTAATTATTATGTATATTTTTTTGGAAGGAATAATTGCGTTGTTAATATTTATGACAAATTAGTATATTCACTTGTATTTAATGCCTACAATGGCTTTTATACATTATTGTCAAATGCGATATGCAATATTGTATTTGCGAGTTATTATGGAACTTTAGATATTAATGATCATAATGTTAAAGCGCTTGTTGTTCATCTCGATGGCGAAACGACTTACTTAGGTAATGGCATAATAGAGGGGACTTCTAATTCAGGATATGCTATAAATGTGGCTAAAAATATTGTTGCTGAAGGTTCTACTTTATTATTAACTGCGCAATCTGGAACTAATCTTGTTAGATTGGCTGGCGCAGGAACGACTCTGAATAAAGTGAGATTTAGTGGTAATCATACCGGTGGTTATAAATTTGATGCTGGAATTTCTGTCGGTGAAGTAATTATAGATGCTGGACGTAAAGTTCAGTTCATATCAGATACAGTAAAGAACATAAACAAAATTACCGCTATTGGTACTCCTTCACAACCTATCATAATAGAGAGCACCACACCCGGGCAGCGGCATACAATCAACTATACAGGCTCAGAAGCCAGTACGGTAGAGTATTGCAGTATCTCAGACAGCAAAGTGAATGAAGCCCGCAGGTTGCTGGCTAAAAACAGCGTAAATGCGGGTAATAATCAGAACTGGGGCTTTGACACGCTTCCACCGTTGGCTTTGAACAAAAAGCAGGTGGATAAGATGTACTGGGGGGATAAACAGGTTTTGGCGGCGTATAAAGGAAGTAATAAAATATTTTGATATCAATAAAAAAAAGGACAGGAGAAACTCCTGCCCTTTAAAATATGATCTTTGAAAAATGCTAATTGTTCCCTAAGGCTTTAAGCGCTCTGTACTCAGCCCCGGTTGTTGGTCTGAATGTGAACGCCTCATTAAACAGGCGTAGAACTTCCCCCTTATCGTTCGCATCGAAAGCAGCCTTAACTGCTGTTTCGGCAGCTCTGATTACGGAGTTAGGAATGTATCCGATGGTATCACGGACGGCCTTCGGGTCGTACTTATTACTGAAATGTATCAGGATTATATCCTTGCTTTCAATGAACTCGCCGAAATACTGGCCGTCGCGTATAATGTCATCCGCCCACATTTTAAGGGCCGGAGTAGCTGATACGGTGCGCAGTCAAATCATAGAAATGTTGAAAGTTGAAGCTGAAAGTGGATTTGTGGATTTTATAACCTTATCCAGCAGTCTGCTTTTCTCTATGAACTACGCCACTACTTTCGAAGCTTTCAGTAAAATGACGTTGTATAACAATATCCGTCAAAGCAATTATAGTACTGACGGATATTTAGACGGTATCCACATAGTAAAAATGGATTATAAGGAGCTATTTGCCAAATATCGTGGTCGTCCGGATGTAGTGTTCCTGATTGACCCTCCATATTTGAGTACCGATGCAGGAACTTATTCGGGATACTGGAAACTCAAAGATTATTTGGATGTGCTACACACGCTGAAAGATACGAATTACTTCTACTTTACAAGTAATAAGAGTAATATAATTGAGCTGTGTGACTGGCTTGAAAAAAATATGCAAGCAGCTAACCCTTTTAATGGGGCTGTTAAAGTGGAGATGGCTACTCAACTAAACAGGAGCGCGAGATATACCGATATAATGTTGTATAAAATAATAAGTAAGCCATGAACAAATATCATGAGATCCTTTCGAAAATAATTGAAAAAGGGAAAACCCAAAATAACAAGAAAGGGAGTATTAAGTACTTACTGAATGAGCAGCTTAAACTAAAACCTGCGGATCTGCTTGAAATATTCGAAGGGCACGGAATTGCCAGGAATAAACTTAAAGGTGAACTGTCGCTGTTCATGCAGGGAGAAAGACAGGTAGAAAAGTATCGTGACATCGGTGTTAACTGGTGGGATTATTGTGGCTCTATCCTGGTGAATAGCTACCCGACTTACTTCGAGAAGCTTCCTCCGCTAATATCCAGGATAAATAAGGAAAAACGCAATAGTAAGAATTATGTGTTATTCTTAGGAGCAACAGATGCGGAGAGTAACCAGGCACCGTGTTTATCTCTTGTGCAGTTTCAGATAGATGATGGACGCCTTGTAATAAGCGCGTATCAGCGAAGCAGTGACGCGAGTTTGGGGTTGCCGGCAGATATATATCACTTATATCTTATAGCCAGGCAAATAGATTTACCCTTGAAATCAATCACTCTTAATCTGGGAAATGTGCACATATACGAGAATAACATCGAATCAACAAAGCAACTGCTCAATGGCAATCAGTGCAAATTCGAATTAAATGTATAGTTAATCAAAAAAGCAATAGGATATTTCATTTATCCTCTTGCTTTTTTTTGGTGTTCAATTACCATTCAAATACCATTCTAACAACATTCAAATAGTATTTAATTTTAAGATTTCTTGTGTGTGCGGAAATAAAGTCGCATTTCGTTTTTTAATATTGTTCTCAACTTCGAGGTAAAAATCGCATTTTATTCTATATTTACGCTCGCATTTGGTTTTTGTGATTATACGAAAAACGCATTAAAACATACCGGAACTAAAAAAAATCTGTATTTTTGACAAGATTATGTATGCACAAAAGTCGATATTATATAAATTGAAACCAGGTGTATCAAAACAGTTGCTGTTTTTTATT